>ERZ507065.32-NODE-32-length-129536-cov-6.895853_pt1 | contig 129536 bp, 90 predicted proteins | sample MGYA00513785_ERZ507065 | MGnify/ENA metagenome assembly ERZ507065
CGCCCCGGCACCCTTGGTGGTTGTCAAGGCGCTTTGACGCCGCGATACCGCAAAAGCGCCCACTTCCCGGCGCCGTTTTCTTACGGCACCCCGGCTAAAGAGCGGCTTTTTTGCATGGGGAGGGACAGAAAATGGAACAGCGTCGAAGGATAAGGCGGCCCCCCACGGGCCGGCGTCTGCGCACCGGGGCGGCCCGCCGCCCCGGCGATGGGTGGCAAGCGCCGCCGCCCCGGCAGCGGGTGTTCGACCGCCGCCGTGCCCGCCGCCGTCGCCGCATGGGCCGCCGTCTGCTGGCGCTGGGGGTGTTTCTGCTGGCGCTGGCGGGGGTGTGGCGGCTGTCCGCCTGGGCCGCGGAAGGGATGCAGGCCCTGCTCAAAGACGCGCCCTCCGCCCCGGTGAGCCGCCCGGCGGAAAGCGCACCGGCCAGCGCGCCCGCCGCCGAAAGCTGGGAGCTGACGCTGGTGAACGCCGACCATCCTCCGCCCGCCGACTGGCAGGTGCAGACGGTGGAGGTGGCAGGGGGCGAGCGGGTGGACGAGCGCATCCTGCCCGCGTTGCAGCAGCTGTTCGACGCGGCCCGGGCCGAGGGGCTTTACCCGGTGGTGGCCTCCGGCTGGCGCACCGGCGAGGAGCAGCGGCAGATCATGGAGGACAAGATAGAAGCCTACCGGCAGGAGGGCTACCCCGAGGACCTGGCCCGTCAGGCGGCGGCCCAGTGGGTGGCCCAGCCGGGCACCAGCGAGCACGAGCTGGGCCTGGCGGTGGACATCAACCCGGACAAGACCCAGGGCACCGGGCAGGAGCTTTACGACTGGCTGCTGGAGCACGCCTGGGAATACGGCTTCATCAAGCGCTACCCGGCGGACAAGGTGGACATCACCGGCATCTCCAACGAGCCCTGGCACTACCGCTATGTGGGGCAGGATGCCGCCCGCTCCATCACCGAGCAGGGCCTTTGCCTGGAGGAATATCTGGGGCAGGCGTGATTTTTTCAGAAAAAGTGTAGCATTCGGCCGCAAAACCGTAGTATAACGGTTGAAAGCCGAAAGGAGGAGGTGACCATCGTGGAAGACGGGCAGATCGTCGGGCTTTTCTGGGCGCGGTCGGAAGAAGCGCTGCGGACGGTGGACGAGACCTACGGCGGGCTGTGCCGCAGCCTTGCGCTCAACATCCTGAACGACCGGCAGGACGCGGAGGAGTGCGTGAACGACGCCTACCTCGGCCTCTGGCGGGCGATACCGCCGGCGCGGCCCGCCCCGCTGCGGACCTATCTGTGCCGGGTGGTGCGCAACATTGCCCTGAACGCCTATTACAAAAAGCGCGCGGCCCGGCGCAGCGCTGCGGGCTGTGTGCCCTTTGAGGAGCTGGAGGATTGCCTTGCCGGGGCGGACGAGGCGGTGCAGGCGCTGGAAACGAAGGAACTGGCCCGGTGCATCGAGCGCTTTCTCGACACCCTGAGCCGGGAGGACCGGGTCATCTTTCTGCGCCGCTACTGGTTCGCGGACAGCTGCCGCCAGATCGCCGGACGGGTGGGCCTTTCGGAAAAGAACGTCACGGTGCGCCTTGCGCGCATGCGCCGGAAGCTGAAAGAGCATCTGGCCGGGGAAGGAGTGTCTGTATGAACGAAAAGAAACTGCTGGAAGCTGTGGGCGAAGTGAACGACAGCTATGTGGAGGAGGCCGCCGGCTACCGCAAGAGCCGCAAAGCGCCCCTCTGGCTTCGGTGGGGAGCCGTGGCCGCCTGCCTGTGCGTTGCGGTGCTGGGCGGTTCGCTGCTGCTCCGCGGCGGCGAAGGGCTGACGCCCGACCCCGCGCCGGTGGAGGTGCCCAACCCTGTCATCAGCGTGGCCACGGTGGAGGAGATGGAGGAATATCTGGATTTCCCCGTTCCCGTGCTGGAAAAGGAGACCGCCGCCCTCTCGGTGCTGGTGGCCCAGGGCTACCCCGTGCTGGGGCAGGTGGAATACGCCGACGGCTCTTTGTACCGCGTGCAGTACGGCAGCGAGGACGTGAGCGGCATCTACGGCGGCGAAACGGTGGAGACCCGCGACGTGGACGGCGTGCAGGTGGAGTGCCGCACCTTTGAGGGCAGCAGCTATGCCGTTTGGACGGACGAGGGATTTTCCTTCAGCTACACCGGCGACGTCAGCGAGGTGGAGACCCTCATCGGGCTGTTCCGCCAGTCGGCGAAGGGCTGAATTCTGTGCAACAAAAAACTCCCCCGGCGGGCCCGCCGGGGGAGTTTCGTTCTGTTTTGGGATATGGTGGCTCAGCCCAGCAGCTTTTCCACCGCGGCCTTGGGCACCAGGCCCACGCTCTTGTTCACCACCTGGCCGTCCTTGAAGACCATCAGGGTGGGAATGCTCATCACGCCGTACCGGGTGGCCAGCTCGGGGCTCTGGTCAATGTCCAGCTTGCACACCTTCACCTCGCCGGCCTTCTCGGCGGCGATCTCGTCCAGCACCGGGGCCAGCATACGGCAGGGGCCGCACCAAGTGGCCCAGAAGTCCAGCAGCACCGGCTGGGTGCTGTGCAGCACCTCGGCCTCAAAATTCTTGGAATCCACATGCACAACGCTCATCGTTTCTATCTCCTTTCGGCGGGTCTGCCGCCTCTTTGTTTATCTTACGCTCATAGCATACCCCAAACGGGCCGCCTTTACCGTGATTTTGTCACGTTGCCCTTTGTGGCAGCGCCCGGGGCTGCAACAGTGCCTTCACCTCGTCGGTGTAGTCAAGGCCGAGGATGAGAGCGGTCTCTTCGCTGGGCACCGCGCCCTCGGGGTAGAACACCTCCAGCGCCTCGCCGCGGAACACCACCCGGTTCTCGTCAAAGGCCGCCAGCATCTCGCCGCGGCGCGGTTCGTCGGTGATGCCGGCGGCGTTCAGCAGGGCGGCGGCCAATTCATCGCCGGTGCAGGTGAAGAGTTCTTCGGCAGTCAGCGCCTCGCCGGCGGCCTTGTCGAAGGCGGCGCAGAGGGGCTCTTCGGTGACCACCCGCCCGCCCAGGGGCAGCGTCACCGTGGTGACCAGCCAGAGGGTGCTGCCGTTCTGGGCGCAGAGGTTCACCTCCTGCCCCAGGGTGTAAAGCTCAAAACCTTCATCCGCTTCGCTGTATGCGGCCCAGGCTCTTTCCAGCTGGGCGGGCAGGTCGTAGAGGATGCCCTGGGCTTCATAAAAAGCGAGGATGTTCTCTTTGGCCTCTTCCGTCAGGCCGGCGGCGTTTTCCAGCGCGTCGGCGGCCTCGCTGCCCAGCCGCTCTTCCAGCAGCACCGTGCCGTCCGGGGCGCAGTATTCCCGGTCAAAGCTGGCCTGCCAGACCGACAGGGAAGTGCCGTCGGCCAGGGTCAGCCCTTCCGGCTGCTGCGCCGCGTCAATTTGCACGCTGCCGGCCGTCAGGGCCACAGGCTCGCCGAAAAGGGAAGCGCGTCCCTTCACCGAAAGGCGCAGGGCGGGCCAGTTCCCGGAATAAAGGTCGCCGGGCTCGGTGCCCTCCGGCCATGCCGCCACCGGCACGTCCTCCGCCACCTTGACGGAATAGGTCGTGCCGTCCTGCCCCTGCATGGTGAAGGTGCGGGCGGCCCCGTCGCCCGGTGCGGTGAGGATGCCGGTGTAGGTGCGTTCGCTGCACCCGGCCAGCAGCAGGGCGGCCAGAGCGCAGGCGGCAAAAGCCGACAGCTTTTTCATGGCTGGTATACCTCCCAGTCGATTCTACCCACAGTATAGCACAAAGGCCCCGGCCCGTCCAGCAGGACGGGCCGGGGCAAAGCGCGTTTTAAAAGGTTTTTACAGCCGGGCGGCAATGGCGTCGCCCATCTCCGAGCAGCTGGCGGGGGTGCAGCCCCCGGCCATCATGTCGGCGGTGCGCAGTCCGTCGTTCAGCGCCTGCTCCACCGCGGCCTCAACGGCGGCGGCCTCCGCGTCCATGCCGAAGCTGTATTTCAGCATCATGGCGGCGGAGAGGATGGTGCCGATGGGGTTCGCTTTGTTCTGGCCGGCGATGTCCGGCGCGGAGCCGTGGATGGGCTCGTACATGCCCCGGGTGCCGTCCCCCAGGCTGGAGGAGGGGATCATGCCGATGGTGCCGGTGAGCATGCTGGCCTCGTCCGAGAGGATGTCGCCGAACATGTTGCCGGTCACGATGACGTCGAACTGGCTGGGGTCCTTCACCAGCTGCATGGAGGCGTTGTCCACGAACATCTCGCCGTACTCCACCTCGGGGTACTCCTCCTTGATGCGGTGCAGCACCGCCCGCCACAGGCGGCTCGAGTCCAGCACATTCGCCTTGTCCACGCAGGTGACCTTTTTGCGCCGCTTCATGGCGGTCTCAAAGGCGATGCGGCCGATGCGCTCGATTTCGTGCTCGGCGTAGAGCATCACGTCGGTGGCCACCTTCTCGCCGTTTTGCTCCACCGTCTTGTGCTCGCCGAAGTAGATGCCGCTGATGAGCTCCCGCACCACCAGAAAGTCGATGCCCTTTTCCACGATGCTGGGTTTCAGGGGGCTGGCCTGGGCCAGCTGGGGCCACAGTTTGGCCGGGCGCAGGTTCGAGTAAAGGCCCATGCCCGCCCGCAGGCGAAGCAGGCCCTTTTCCGGGCGCTGGGGCCCGGGCAGGCCCTCCCACTTGGGGCCGCCCACCGCGCCCAGCAGCACGCTGTCGGCGGCAAGGCACTTGTCCAGCATGGCCTGGGGCAGCGGGTCGCCCCACTTGTCGATGGCAATGCCGCCCATGTCCACGTCGTCGTAGGTGAAGGTGTGGCCGTATTTTTCCGCGATCTTATCCAACACCTTGATGGCTTCGTTCACAATTTCCGGGCCGATGCCGTCGCCCCGGATCACCGCGATGGTCTTGTTCATTTCACTGCGCCCCTTTCTGCCGGATGCTGTTCATCAGCCCGCCGGCGCGGATGATGTCCTGGATGAAGGGAGGGAAGGGCTGGGCCTGGAAGGTTTGGCCGGTGGTCACGTTGGTGATAACGCCGGTGTCAAAATCCACCGCCACCTCGTCCCCCGCGTTGATGGCTTCGGCCGCCGCTTCGCACTCCAGGATGGGCAGGCCGATGTTGATGGCGTTGCGGTAGAAGATGCGGGCGAAGCTCTTGGCAATGACGCAGGCGGTGCCGCTGGTCTTGATGACCAGGGGCGCGTGCTCCCGGCTGGAGCCGCAGCCGAAGTTCCAGCCGCCCACCATGATGTCGCCGGGCTTGACCTTGTTCACGAAGTCCGGGTCGATGTCCTCCATGCAGTGGCGGGCCAGTTCCGCCGCGTCCTGGCTGTTCAGGTAGCGGGCGGGGATGATAACGTCGGTGTCTACATTGTCGGGGTATTTGAAAACGGTTCCCTGTGCGTTCATTTACTCCACCTCCCGAGGGTCGGTAATGTGCCCGGTCAGCGCGCTGGCGGCGGCGGTGGCGGGGCTTGCCAGATACACTTCGCTCTTCACGTGGCCCATGCGGCCCACGAAGTTGCGGTTGGTGGTGGAGATGCACCGTTCGCCCTCCGCCAGAATGCCCATGTAGCCGCCGAGGCAGGGCCCGCAGGTGGGGGTGGACACGATGCATCCCGCGTCGATGAAGGCCTCCAGCCAGCCGTTCTGCAAGCATGCCTTGTACACCGCCATGGTGCCGGGGATGATGATGCCCCGCACCCCCGGCGCGATGGTCTTGCCTTTCAAAATCTCGTAGGCGGCCTGCATGTCTTCCAGCCGGCCGTTGGTGCAGCTGCCGATGACCACCTGGTCGATGGCAACGCCCTCGCTCTCCTTGGCGGTGTGGGTGTTCTCCGGCAGGTGAGGCCAGGAGACGGTGGGCTCGATGGCCGAGAGGTCGATGTGGATGGTCTTTTCGTACTCCGCGTCCGGGTCCGCCTCAAAGACGGTCCAGGGGCGGCGGCTGCGGCCGGTGAGATAGGCGATGGTCACTTCGTCCACCGGGAAGATGCCGTTCTTCGCGCCCGCCTCAATGGCCATGTTGCAGATGCACAGGCGGTCGTCCATCGAGAGGGTGGCCACGCCCGGGCCGGTGAACTCCATGCTCTTGTAGAGCGCGCCGTCCACGCCGATCATGCCGATGATGTGCAGGATGACGTCCTTGCCGCTCACCCGGGGGCCCAGCTTGCCGGTGAGGTCAAAGCGGATGGCGGCGGGCACCTTGAACCAGGCCATGCCGGTGGCCATGCCCGCGGCCATGTCGGTGCTGCCCACGCCGGTGGAGAAGGCCCCCACCGCGCCGTAGGTGCAGGTGTGGCTGTCCGCCCCGATGATGCAGTCGCCGGCGGTCACGATGCCCTGCTCGGGCAGCAGCGCGTGCTCGATGCCCATCTTGCCCACGTCGAAGAAGTTCACGATGTCGTACTTCGCGGCAAACTGGCGGCACTGTTTCGACTGCTGGGCGCTCTTGATGTCCTTGTTGGGCACGAAGTGGTCCAGCACGATGTTGATGCGGGCGTTGTCAAAGACGCCCGAAAACCCCGCCTTCTCGAACTCGTTGATGGCCACCGGGGTGGTGATGTCGTTGCCCAGCACCTGGTCCAGCTTCGCGTTGATGAGCTGGCCGGGCTTCACTTCCGCCAGCCCCGCGTGGGCGGCCAGAATTTTCTGGGTCATGGTCATTCCCATGGTCTTTCCCTCCTCTATATTGCTTGCATCACTTGTTGTTGACGGCGCTCACCAGCGCCTTGATGCCGGCGCGGATGATGTCGGTGTCGGTGCCCGCGCCCCAGGTGGTGGAGCCGTCGCCCCAGGCAAGGCCCACATAGCTGGCGGCCTGGCTGGTGGAGCCGTGCTCCAGGCTGTGCTCGGAGTAGGTGCTGATGGTGAAGTCCAGCCCGGTGGCGGCCTTGATGGCGTTGCACACCGCGTCCAGACGGCCGTTGCCCTGGGCGGAGGCCTCCCGCACCTTGCCGCCCTCTTCCAGGGTGACCACGGCAAAGATGCCGCTCTTCTGGATGAAGTGGGCCTCGGTCACGTTCAGGGGGCTGGTCTTGTTCAGATAGGTCTTTTCAAAGATGTCCAGCACCTCGGCGCTGGAAAGCTCCTTGTGGGCGTGGTCGGAAACGCCCTTGACGGTGTAGCCGAAGTGCTCACGCATCTTGGGGGGCAGGTCGTAGCCGTGGTCCTGGGCCAGCAGATAACCGATGCCGCCCTTGCCGCTCTGGCTGTTGATGCGGATGACGTCCGCCTCGTAACGGCGGCCGATGTCGGTGGGGTCCACCGGGATGTAGGGCACCGTCCACTGGTGGAGGTTTTTCTCCTTGCGCCAGGTCAGGCCCTTGGCGATGGCGTCCTGGTGGCTGCCGGAGAAGGCGGCGAACACCAGCGCGCCGGCGTAGGGGGTGCGCTCGTAGACGTGCATCCGGGTCACCCGCTCGTAGAGCTCCACGATGGCGGGCATGTCGGAGAAATCCAGATGGGGGTCAACGCCGTGGGTGTACATGTTCATAGCCAGGGTGATGATGTCCACGTTGCCGGTGCGCTCGCCATTGCCGAACAGGGTGCCTTCCACCCGGTCCGCCCCCGCCAGCAGGGCCAGCTCGGTGTCGGCCACGCCGCAGCCCCGGTCGTTGTGGGGGTGCAGGCTGAGAACGACGCTGTCGCGGTATTTCAGGTTGTCGCTCATGTACTCGATTTGGTTGGCGTAGATGTGGCTCATGCTCATGGCCACGGTCACCGGCAGGTTGATGATCATGGGCTTTTCCGGGGTGGGCTGCATGATGTCCAGCACCGCGTTGCAAACTTCCAGGGCGTATTCCGGCTCGGTGCCGGTGAAGCTCTCGGGGCTGTATTCAAAGCGGAAGTTGCCCTCGTATTCCTCGGCCAGCTTTTTCACCAGCGCCGCACCGTCGGTGGCGATCTTCTTGATCTCGTCCTTCGACTTCTTGAACACCTGCTCCCGCTGGGCCACGCTGGTGGAGTTGTAGAAGTGGATGACCGCGCTGGGCGCGCCCTTCACCGCGTCGAAGGTCTTGCGGATGATGTGGTCGCGGCACTGGGTCAGCACCTGCACCGTCACGTCGGCGGGGATGCGGTCTTGCTCGATGAGGGTGCGCAGAAACTCGTATTCCGTCTCGCTGGCGGCGGGGAAGCCCACCTCAATTTCCTTGAAGCCGATTTTGACCAGCAGGTCGAAGAACTCCAGCTTTTCTTCCAGGCTCATGGGCACGATCAGGCTCTGGTTGCCGTCCCGCAGGTCCACGCTGCACCAGGCGGGCGCCTTTTCGATGTGGTCCTTGTGCACCCAGCGGTATTCGCACTTGGGGGGATTGTAATAGCCCACGCTGTACTTGGTCACGTCCATCATTGCAACAGTTCCTCCTTCTGTTTTGCTTTGGAGGAACGAAAAAAGCCCCCGTCCCTCAAAGCATTGCTTTGAGAGACGAGGGCTTTCAGTCACGTTTTTGAAAAGCACCCGCGGTACCACTCTCATTGCCGCCCGAAGGCGGCCTCTTGTACGGTCGGCAAAAACTTGCGAACCGCGCCCGTGTAACGGCGGGTGCCGCCCGGGCCTACAGGGCGGAACCGCCGTTGAGTCCGGGTGCTCCGGGGCCAGTATACCCGCACCGCGCTGCCGCCTCGCACCAACCGGCGGCTCTCTGAAAAACGCTTTGCCCGGGCTTTCTCCCCATCTGCGCATCGTTTATAATGCTAACATTTTACCTTGTGAAAGCGGGTTTGTCAAGCGTCAATTTTCAAAAAAGCCGGGGCGCGCGGCCCCGGCAAAAAACGATTCACATTCCCAGCGTGGCCGCTTCGGCCTGGGCCAGCCAGTCCTGGTCCACCACAACGCAGGCGGCGTCGTAGCCGATGAGGGCGCTCGCGCTGTTCTCCACATCGCCGTATTCCTCAAGATACAAGGTCTCATAGGCGGTCTGTTCGCCCGCCAGAGCGGCCTGGACCCCGGGGAACATCAGCTGCAGCGCCTCGGGCTTGCAGTGCAGCCCGTCGAAGAACATGCTCTCCTGAATGCCCACCCGTCCGGCATGGTAGCTGCCGTAGACCGGGATGCCGTTCATGGCGGCGTATTCCCGCACCCAAGGCTCTACCTCAAAGAAGCCGGTGAAGCCTTCGGGATTGTTGTAGACGTGCAGGACGATGAAGGGGTGATAGGGGGTCATCAGGAACACCACGTTCACGCCCTTTGCCTGCACATGCTCGATGAAGCGGGTGAACAGGTCGGTCCAGTAGGGGTCCATCTGGTCAAAGCCGTGCAGGGCGTTCAGCGTGCCCGCCTGGGCCAGCACCTCCGCCATCACCTGGTCGTAGTTCCAGCTGCGGAAGTTCACGGGGTACTGGATGCTGCCGTCCGCACGCTTCACCGCGTAGTCCAGCGCGTCGATGCTGCCGGTGACGGCCTTGAAGGGGATGTCGTCTCCGTCCTCGGTGAGCACCGCGCCGGTCTGACGCTGCTTGAGATAGTAGGTCACGTTGCCCTGGAAGTAGGCCGGGTCCACCAGCGCCTTCCACAGTGCCACCGTGTCCGGCTCCTCGTAGTCGGCGTTGATGCCGAGGCCCTTTTCCAAAAATTCGGCAAACAGCTCCGAATCGGAGTTGCGGTTGATGTCCGGATCGGCGTTGAACAGCCAGGGGTCCACTTCCAGGATGAGGGTCTCGGGCAGCTTGTCCTCCCGCTCGAAGAGGTACCAGATGTTCATCACGTCCATGGGGCCCGCGCCGCTGATGCCGGCGTTGAAGAAGGTGCCGCCGCCCACCAGATCCTCGCTGAGCTGCAGCACCCGGCTGGAGCCCAGGGCCAGCGTGTCGGGGGCTTCGGTGAGGTTCTGCACATAGACCTCCAGCACCTGCCGCTCGTCCATCTGGTCATAGCCGGAGACGGTGCTGCCCTCCAGCAGAAGGTTCGCCACCTGACGGGGGGCAAGCTCGCCCTGGAACAGGCCGCTCACGTCCACCTTGTAGTTGAACCACACCATGAACAGCAGAATGGGCAAAAACAGGCAGAATTTGAGCCCGATCTCGGCAAAGGTCAAAAGCCGAATGGCCAGAAAGCGCGGCCAAGAGACAGTTTTTTTCATATCCGCGCCTCCCTCAATACTGCTGGTAGATGAAAGCGGACTGGCCAAAGGCCGCGAAGAACAGGATGGCCAGCGCCAGCAGGTAGTAAAGCGGCCAGCGGACGAAGGCCCACTGACGGCGGATCCACTCGGCCACCGGGCCGCGCCATTCCACCAGCTCCACCAGGGCGCAGCCGCCGATGAGCACCGCGATGAGGCGCACGGTCAGCCCCCGGTCCAGCACGCCGGCAAAGAAGGCGGAAAGGCCGATGTTCCAGCCGTGGAACATGCCGGCGAACACCGTGCCCGCCGCGGCGCCGTAGAGGTCGGCGGCGAAGAACACGATGCAGAAGGTGAACAGCAGGTAGACGATGACCCGCTGAATGAAGTTCTTGATGGGTTTGATGCGATAGAGGGGATTGTTTTTGGCAAGCTTGCGCCGCTTTTTCGCGGTGGCTTTGCCCACCACCAAAAACAGGCCGTTCAAAACGCCCCAGATGACGTAGCCCATGCTGGCTCCGTGCCACAGGCCGCTGATGGGGAAGATGATGAACACGTTGAACCAGCCCTGCAGCTTGCCCCACACGCCGGGCAGGCCCCGGTTATAAAAGGCCAGAGGCGTGAAGATGTAGTCCCGGAACCAGTTGGTCAGGCTCATGTGCCAGCGGTTCCACAGCTCGGTGTAGCTGGTGGCCGCGAAGGGGCGGTTGAAGTTTTCCAGAAGGTCGATGCCCAAAATGCGCGCGCCGCCGATGGCGATGTCGCAGCAGCCGGAAAAATCCAGATAAATTTGATAGCTGAACAGCAGGCTCGCCGCCACCAGATAGGGCCCGGCGGCGGTGCTTGCCCCGCCGTACACCGCGCTGACGAACTGGCCGATGCCGTCCGCCAGCACCATCTTCTTGAAGTAGCCCCACAGCATGCGGAAGGCGCCGCCCGCCATGCGGGAATAGTTGAAGGGGCGGGGGTTCTCCAGCTGAGGCATCAGATGCCCGGCCCGCTCGATGGGGCCGGTGAAGATGCAGGCAAAAAAGCTGACGAACAGCGCGTATTTGAAGAGGTTCAGCTGGGGCCGGGCCTTGTGCTGGTAGACGTCGATGACATAGCCCAAGCTCTGGAAGGTGAAGTAGGAAAGACCCAGCGGCGCAATCAGGTCCAGGCTGGCGAACTTGCCGCTGCCGCCGAAAATGGCGCCGATGTCCGCCGCCAGCTGGCCGAAGAAATCAAAGTATTTGTAAAAGAACAGGATGCCCAGGGCCACCGCCAGCGCCAGCCACAAAAAGACCCGGCGGGCCCACACGTTTTGCAGCTTGTGGCTGCCCAGGGCAACGCCGGCGCACCAGGTGACCACCGTGACGCTCACCAGCAGGGCCACCAGCCGGGCGTTCTCCGGCTTGTACATGTAAAAGATGTAGCTGGCCACCAGCAGCAGGTAGGGTTTTGCCTGCCGGGGCACACAGTACGTCAGAAGGGCCACTGCCGCAAAGAAGCCCAGAAAGATGGGGGTATTAAAATCCATCGCGCCTCACACCTCACCGCGTTTGATTCTGCCGGGACTCCGGCCTGCTGTCTGACAGCATAGACCCGGAATGTATCCGACCCGTCACTGGCTGTCGGAAGGCTTGTCCGTGCCGCCCTCGGCCTCGCGGGTCTTCAGGGCCTCTTCCAGCTGCCGCACCCGGTGCTCCAGGATGGCGTTGTGCTGGGTCAGGCGCTTTATTTCTTCGGTCTGGGTGCTGGCGGTGGCTGAAAGGATGAGCAGCACCAGCAGCACAAAGCCGAACAGCATGGTGAACACCATGTTGGAGACCACTTCAAAACGCAGCAGCCCCCGCAGCATCTTGGCCACCAGCGGGAAGGCGGCGAACACCAGCAGCACGCCCCCCAGCGCGAACCACGCCAGGCTGAACCGCACGCTCAGCCGGCCGTGTTTGACGAAGAGGAAGATGAGGAACAGAAAAACAAGGTCCCCCACCGCAAGCAGGGGATAGAGCAGGTCGTTCACGCCTCGTTCCTCCTTTTGTCTTTTTTGGTGAAGCACAGCCGGTAAATGACCAGCGAAAGGCTCACCTTCACCATGTAGTAAACGCTCTTGAGGGCGTTGATGCTGGACTTGCCGCCCTGGCGCTCGGCCATGACCACCGGCACCTCGCCCACCTTGTAGCCCTCGCACACAGCCCGCAGGATGGCCTCCGGCTCGGGGTAGTCCTGGGCGTAGCGCTGGGCAAAGCGGGCGGTGAGGGCCTTGCCGCAGGCCCGGTAGCCGCTGGTCACGTCCAGCACCTTGCAGCCGGTGAGCACATGGAGCAGGCTGCTTAAAAAGCGGATGCCCACCCGCCGCATGAAGCTGGTCTGAAAGCCTTCCTTGGTGATGAACCGGCTGCCGATGCACATGTCCAGATGCCCGGCCAGCACCGGCGCGATGACCGCCTGCAGATAGGCAGGGTCGTGCTGGCCGTCGCCGTCCATCTGGACCGTCACGTCGTAGCCGTGCTCCACCGCGTAGCGGTAGCCGCACTGCACGCCGCCGCCGATGCCCAGGTTCACGGGCAGGTCCAGGTAGTTGCAGCCCTCGGCTTTCAGCACCTGAACGCTCTGGTCGGTGGAGCAGTCGTTCACCACCACGTAGTCCGCCTCGGGGCAGGCCTTGCGCAGACGGTGCACCACACCGGCGATGTTCTCCGCTTCGTTGTAGCAGGGGATGATGACCAGGATCTTCACTCTTGGTTACCTCGCTGAGATGAATTCCTCCAGCCGGTCCAGAACGGCCCGGCGGCGGTAATGTGTTTCGTAATAGGCAAAGGCCCTGCGGCCCATCTCCGCCCGCTCGTTGGGCGAAGCGGCGCAGAGAGCCGCCATGTTGGCCGCCAGCGCGTCCACGTCCTCGGCGGCGCTCACAAAGCCGCAGCCCGCCTCGGCCACCGCGGCCGCGCCCTCGCCGTCCATGCTGGCAAGCAGGGGCTTTGCAGCCGCCATGTAGCTGGCGATCTTGGCGGGCACCGTCATGCCAAGGTCCTCGCTGGCGGAAAGGCTGGCCACCAGCCCGTCGGCCGGCGCCGTGTAGGCGGGGACCTGCTCCGGGCGCACGCTGGGCCAGAATTCCACCGTGTCGCCGGCGTCCAGTTCCTTGGCCAGGGCCTTGAGGGAATCGGCGCTCATGCCGTCGCCCACCAGCACAAGGCGCAGCGCCTGTGCGCCCGCCGCCCGGGCCTTCACCGCCGCTTTGATGACGGTCTCAAGGCTTTGGGCGGGGCTGAAGTTGCCGGTGAATACCAGATTGAACCGCCCGGCAAAGCGGGCGGCCAGTGTCTCGTCGTGGATGGGCACGGCGTAAAAACCCTCACAGTGCTGGGGGATGACCGCCACCGCGCTTTCGGGCTTGCCCGTGCGCTGGCACAGGCGGCGGCGCAGGCTCTCGCTCATGGCGATGAGCTTGTCGCACCGGCGGTAGTGCCAGTCGCTCACCCAGTGGGCAATGCCCCGCAGGAAGCGGTTTTTCACCGGCAGCACACTGTAGAGGTTTTCCGGCCAGATGTCCAGCACATAGCTGGTCAGAGGGACCTTGTGGAGTTTGGCATACACAATGGCGGGCAGGTTCATCAGCACCGGGCTGGTGTTGTAGCACAGCACCGCTGTGTAAGGCCCTTTCAGCCGCCAGAGATTGAACACAGCGCACACTGGCCAGCTGACGTAGTTGAGGAAGATGCGCGCGCCCGTGTTGCCCTTGCGGCGGATCTCGCCCGCCCGGATGATGTTCACCCCGTCGTGTTCTTCACGCCGGGGGCCGGTGTAGCGGTAGCCGGAAAACCACTCCCCCTTGGGGTAGTTGGGCAGGCCGCAGAGCACGTCCACCTGCCAGCCCCGCTCGATGAAGCCGGCGGCCAGGTCGTTCACCCGGAAGGCCTCCGGCCAGAAGTGCTGGGTGACGATGAGCAGCTTTTTTTCTTCCATGTCAGCTCTTGCGCCAGACCATCTTGTTCACCACGCCCACGTAGCTCTGGATGATCTTGACCACCTTGGTGGACACATCCTCCACATAGCAGGGCACGGGGATGCCGATGTCGCCGTTCTCGTTCATGGCCACGGCGGTCTCCACCGCCTGCTCCACGCCGCCGGCGGCGATGCCCGCCAGGATGAAGCAGCCCTTGTCCAGCGCCTCGGGGCGCTCGGTGGAGGTGCGGATGCACACGGCGGGGAAGGGATGGCCCACGCTGGTGAAGAAGCTGGATTCCTCCGGCAGGGTGCCGGAGTCGGAGATGACGCAGAAGGCGTTCATCTGCAGGTGGTTGTAGTCATGGAAGCCCAGAGGCTCGTGCAGGCGCACCCGCTCGTCCAGCTCAAAGCCCATGGCCTCCAGCCGCTTGCGGCTGCGGGGATGGCAGGAGTAGAGGATGGGCATGTCGTACTTTTCCGCCAGGGCGTTGACGGAGGTGAACAGGTCCAGGAAGTTCTTCTCGGTGTCGATGTTCTCCTCCCGGTGGGCGCTGAGCAGCATGTATTTGTGCGCCTCAAGGCCCAGTTTTTCCAGGATGGTCGAGGCCTCGATGGCCTCAAGGTTCGCGTGCAGAACCTCCGCCATGGGGCTGCCGGTGACGTAGGTGCGCTCCTTGGCGGTGCCCTCGGCGTTCAGATAGCGGCGGGCGTGCTCGGAGTAGCACATGTTCACATCGGCGATGTGGTCCACGATGCGGCGGTTGGTCTCCTCGGGCAGGCACTCGTCAAAGCACCGGTTGCCCGCCTCCATGTGGAAGATGGGAATGTGCAGGCGCTTGGCGCTGATAGCGGAAAGACAGCTGTTGGTGTCGCCCAAAATCAGCAGCGCGTCGGGCTTCTGCTCCACCATCAGCTTGTAGCTTTTGGCGATGATGTTGCCGATGGTCTCGCCCAAATCGCTGCCCACCGCGTCCAGATAAAAGTCCGGCGCGCGCAGCCCCAGGTCCTCAAAAAAGATGCCGTTGAGGGTGTAGTCATAGTTCTGGCCGGTGTGGACCAAAATCTGATCGAAGTATTTGTCGCACTTTTTGATCACCGCCGCCAGCCGGATGATCTCCGGCCGGGTGCCCACGATGGTCATCAGTTTCAGCTTGTTCATTGCTTGTCCGCCTTTCCCGCAGGATTAAACTTCCAGATAGATGGTGTCGGGGTTTTCGGGGTCGAAGGCCTCGTTGGCCCACATCAGGGTCACCATGTCCCCCTCGCCCAGGTTTTCGATGTTGTGGGTGTAGCCGGTGGGGATGTCCACAACTTCCAGCTTGTCGCCGGAGACGAAGTATTCATACACCGTTTCCTCGTCCGGCTTGCGGAAGCGGATGACACCCCGGCCGCTCACCACCAGGAATTTCTCGTTTTTGGAGTTGTGCCAGTGGTTGCCCTTCACGATGCCGGGCTTCGAGATGTTCACGCTCACCTGGCCCCGCTCGGGGGTGCGCAGAAACTCGGTGAAGCTGCCCCGGGCGTCGCAGTGCATGTTCAGCGGGTAGGAGAACTGGTCGGTAGGCAGGTAACTGAGCCAGGTGGAATACAGCTTTTTCTCAAGGCTGCCCGCCGCCAGATACGGCGCTTCCAGCGTTTTGCGGTTCTCGGCAAAGCCGCCGATGACCTGGGCCAGATGGCCCAGGGTGGTCACATGCTCCGGCTCCACCCGGCAGTGGGCGGGACGTTCGCCGTCGGTGACCACATTGCCGTCCATGGCGGCGATGAAGGCGCGCACCACGTCGTCGATGTAAACAAGGGGCAGGGAATAGGCCGGGTCCCGCACTTCCAGCGGCAGGCCGTGGGCGGCGTTGTGGCAGAAGGTGGCCACCACGCTGTTGTAGTTGGGGCGGCACCACTTGCCGAACACCCCCGGCAGCCGGAACACATACACCGGCGCGCCGTTTTTTTCGCCGTAGGCGTACACCGCCGCCTCCGCCATGGCCTTGCTCTTGCCGTAGTCGTTGTCCAGAGCCGCCTGGGTGCTGCTGGTCACCAGCACCGGGGCGGGCGTTTCCGCTTTTGCCAGCAGGTCCAGCAGCACGTCGGTCAGGCCGGAGTTGCCGGCATAGAACTCGCTGGGGTCCTTGGGGCGGTTGATGCCCGCAAGATGGAACACAAAGCCGGCCCTGGCGGCATACTGCGCCAGGGTCTCGGGGGTGTCGTCCTTTTCAAACAGCATCAGGTCGGTGAAGCCGGCGGCCCTCAGGTTGGCCACCAGGTTTTTGCCGATGAATCCGCCCGCGCCGGTGATGAGGATGGGGGTGTCTTTTTGCATGGTGTCGCCGTCCTTTGACAAAAGATTCATGTTGGAGCCGGGTCAGAAAAGAATACGTTTCAAAATTGGGATGCGCCGCAGAAGCATCGATACGCCGACCGACAAAATGAAAGCGATGCAGGCGCACAGGGGCACCTTCCACAGAGGCGAATCCCCCTGCGGCTGATAACCCACCCAGCCCATCACCTTCAAAAGGATGGAAAGATGTACCATATAGACGCCAAAACTGCAGCTGGCGATCTCACGGGAAACGCGGTTCACAACAGCAGGCAGGCGGGGCGTGATCTGCTGCACCGCAACAAAAAGAGCCGCCGCGTACAGACCGCTGTGCGCCCGGGATGGGTCAAGCCACATGACGAGCTGGCCGTCGTTGTGGAAACGGATGAACGCGCCGCCGAACCCGGTGATGAGAAGCCCGGCGCCGCCCGCCAGATAGAGGCACAGACGAGCCTTACCCTGAGGCGGGTAGGCGGTCAGGTAGTAGCCGGCGAGGAAATAGAACATATACCCCGACGCAATGCCCAGCTGCATCAGCCCGGTAAGCGTTTCATACAGGGCAAAGTGGACGGTGAAGTGGCTCTCCACAGGCAGTACGCCAAGGAAAAAACTCACAAGCAGGAAGTACTCCAGCAGGCGCTTGTCCTCCGCGATCTTGCGCAGAAGCGGGGTGGCGATGTAGAAGCCTGCAAGGGGCCACAAAAACCATTGGTGAGACGCACCGTACAGGCAGTTCTTCGCAAAGGCAATAAGGGTGCCGGCGGAAATGCCCGCGTTCAATCCGGAAGAGGACCATGCGAACCAGGCCGACCATACAAAATAGATCACTGCCAGGTGGGGCAGGGTGTGGGTCCAGATGCTGCGGACAGTGACATTCCTGCGGGGGTCGAGAAACAGCGCGCCGCTGATCATGAAGAAAAGCGAGACTGCCGCATAGGATGCGGCAATGCCGCCGAGGTTGAATTTCCAGAGTGCTGAGGAAGGGTCCATGCCGTACCATCCGCTCATGCAGGCGTGCACAACGACGATCAAAAAGCAGCCAATGGTGCGGGAATTGTCCAGCGCCATGTTGCGGCCGGGCTGTGCGGCGGTATGAGTTTCAGACAAATACAAGCCTCCTTAGTGCAGGCCAAAGAGTGCCTGCGCCTTACTTGCCCCAGTTGGCCAGCTCGTTCTGCACATACTCGGCGGTCAAGATCTTGGCTACCGTCTCATCTACGGTCAGTCGATGAGTGTTGTGGCTGGTGTAGCTCTCATTTGCCTGAGTCTGTACGGCACCTTTTACCACGAACTTGTCGTAGTTCAGGTCGCGCCCGTCGGCGGACACACGGAAATAGCCGCCCATGTCCTCGCTGCGCACCCGCTCCTCTTTGGTCATCAGTGTCTCGTAGAGCTTCTCGCCGTGGCGGGTGCCGATGATCTGGGTGCCGGTATCGCCGAACAGCTGCTGCACCGCCTTGGCCAGCACGCCAATGGTAGAAGCATCACTCTTCTGCACGAACAGGTCGCCGGGGTTGGCGTGCTCAAAGGCGAACTGCACCAGGTCCACCGCTTCATCCAGGTTCATCAGGAAACGGGTCATGTCCGGGTCGGTGATGGTGATGGGCTTGCCTGCCTTGATCTGATCGATGAACAGAGGGATAACGCTGCCCCGGCTGCACATCACGTTGCCGTAGCGAGTGCAGCAGATGGTGGTGTCCTCCGCCTTCACGGTGCGGGCCTTGGCGCCGATGACCTTTTCCATCATGGCCTTGGAGATGCCCATGGCGTTGATGGGATAGGCGGCCTTGTCGGTGGACAGGCAGACTACCTTCTTCACCCCCGCATCGATGGCGGCGGTGAGCACGTTGTCGGTGCCGATGACGTTGGTGCGCACGGCTTCCATGGGGAAGAACTCGCAGGAGGGCACCTGTTTCAGAGCTGCCGCGTGGAAAATATAGTCTACCCCCCGCACAGCACTCTTCACACTGGAGGGCTCCCGCACGTCGCCGATGTAAAAGCGCAGTTTTCCCGCCAGTTCCGGGTGCTTCTGCTGTACTTCGTGGCGCATGTCGTCCTGTTTCTTTTCATCGCGGCTGAAGATGCGGATCTCGCCGATGTCACTGGCCAGAAAATGCTTGAGCACTGTGTTGCCGAAGCTGCCGGTGCCGCCGGTGATGAGCAGGGTCTTGCCCGCAAAATAGCTGTTGTTCATTCCTTTGATCCTCCTGAAAGGTGTGTCTTTGCGCGCAAAGGCGCATACTTTGCCATATACAGTAACAATCATATCATAAAAGTAACAATTTTCCAAGGGGAAGGGGCGATTTCGACGCGCCGGCGCGCCCCTTTCTATTTTGCCCGCCCTGTGTTACAATACAAGCACAGATAAAAAGTAAGGAGGGCGAAGCCCATGCGCGCTTATGAGCGTTTCCTTGATTATGCGAAAATTTACACCACTTCCGACGATCACAGCACCTCTCACCCCAGCACCGCCCGCCAGTTCGACCTGGCTCGCCTGCTGGAAGGGCAGATGAAGGAGCTGGGCCTTCAGGAGGTGCGGGTGGACGAAAACTGCTATGTCTACGGCGTGCTGCCCGCCACCCCCGGCCTGGAGGATAAACCCGCCATCGGCCTCATCGCCCACATGGACACCGCCCCCGACGCCCCGGGCGAGAACGTGAAGCCCCAGGTCATCGAGAACTACGACGGCGGCGACGTTTTGTTCACCGGCACCGGCGAGTACATGCGGGTGGCCCAGTTCCCTGAGCTGGCAAACTGGAAGGGCCAGACCCTCATCACCGCCGACGGCACCACCCTGCTGGGCGCGGACGACAAGGCCGGCATCGCCGAGATCCTCACCGCTGTGGAACGGCTGCAGAAAGAGGACATCGCCCACGGCAAGGTCTGCGTGGCCTTCACCCCCGACGAGGAGGTGGGCGAGGGCGCCGACCTGTTCGACGTCAAGGGCTTCGGCGCCGACTATGCCTACACGGTGGATGGCGGCGATGTGGGTGAGCTGGAATACCAGAACTTCAACGCGGCCTCGGCCTTCGTCACCATCCACGGCTTCTCGGTGCATCCCGGCAGCGCAAAGGACCTGATGAAGAACGCCCAGAACATCGCCATGGAGCTGCACGCCATGCTGCCCGCCGATGAGCGCCCGGAGCACACCGAGGGCACCGAGGGCTTCTACCACCTGTGCGAGATGAGCGGCACGGTGAGCGAAGCGAAGCTGGAGTACATCATCCGCGACCACGACATGGAGAAATTCAAGGCCCGCAAAGCCGCGATGACCGCCGCCGCGTCCGCAGTCAACGAAAAGTACGGCGAAGGCACCGCGGTGCTGGAGCTCAAGGACAGCTATTACAACATGGAGCAGGAAATTCTGCCCCACTACCACCTGATCGAGAACGCCCAGCTGGCGGTGAAGCAGGCGGGCCTGGAGCCCAAGATCGTGCCCATCCGGGGCGGCACCGACGGGGCGCGGCTCTCCTTCATGGGCCTGCCCTGCCCGAACCTCGGCACCGGCGGCTTCAACTTCCACGGCCCCTGCGAGTACATCACCGCCGAAAAGATGGACAAGAGCGTGGAGATCCTGCTGAACATCCTGAGCATCTACGCCCGTTGACCCGCGCTTTGTCCCCCTTGAAAAGGAGGATGTCCCATGAAATTCCTGACAGGTTATTTCCGAAGGAGACTGGTTTTGTCCAGTTACGACGCGGTCCAGGTCGCGTCGGCCCGCATGGCCCTGCAGGAGGGCGGCGTGAAGTTCTGGGTGAGCCAGCGCATCGATGACATGCTGCCCCGCGCTCTGAATGGGCAGTTGCTCCCGTTCCTCACCCGCGCCGCCACCGAGTACAGCATCTATGTGGATAAGGACGATGTGGAACTGGCGGAATACCTCATCAACGGCGGCAGGCTGTGAGCAGAGATAAACAAAAAAGCCCCGCGGGCATTAGCGGGGTGTTCGTAAGACAGTAACAAAAGCAAAAGGCGTGATGAAAGTGGTCGCGCCTTTTGCCTTATGTGGATAGCCGCTTTCGAGGCGCAAGGGATGCAGTCCCTTGCTCGGAACATAGTGACGCAAAACACCCCGGACATTCAGGTGTCCGGGGTGTTCGGTCTCACCGAGCGCACATATGGGGATTACCCTGTATAGAAGTGCGCCCTTAGTATCTGTTCGACAAATTGGACTTTATATTTTTTTCTGCAAATAAATCATATCTACCAGTTGAGTACCTGCTTCATATATTGAATGGTCATAATTATCCGTGAAGAAGTTTTTAATGCTATGCGAACGAATAAATCCACACTTCTCATAAAAAGGAATTGTCAACGGACTATCCCCTGTGCCAACTTGCAATATAGAATACTTCCCTTTGTATGTCGTAGCAACGAAGTCAATTAGTGCTTTACCGTAACCCTTTCCCTGATATTCTGGTTCAGTTGCAATGTTTTTGATTTCAAGGACACCCTTCCCCTCGTCTGTTATCACACATTCGCACTTAACTCCATCATCGTCCAAAACATACATTGTCCCCTTATTAATATACCTGTCTATCATATCCTCTTGCTCATCTGCTAATAGCAGCAACGGAAGAAATTGTTTTTTATTCTCCTTGATTTCTTTAATTTTCATATCAACTTGCTCCCTAAATACCGATTTGTAGGTCTGTTCGGTTCCATGCTATCACATAACGGGGATAAAATACAAGAACAGCCACCGCAGTTCAAACTACGGTGGCTGTTAACTGTCTTATGAACACCGCTCCTTAGTCCGCGGGGCTTTTTCTATGGTTCAGGGGTCGGCGATCTCGCCGGTCTCAAAAGCGGTGTTGGTCTTGCCGGGGAAGGGATAGGTGCGGGCCTCGCTGGCTGAAAGGCTGTCCAGCCCGTAATACTTTGCCGTGTCGGCACAGACCCAGTCGGAGGGGTCCTCCCGCAGGTCGGGCAGGCCCCAGCCGGCGCACCAGCGGGTGTAGGACTCGATGGCGTAGGTCACCACTTCCGTTTCGCCCGCCGCGGCGCTTTCCAGAAGGGCGGCTTCCCGGGTCTGGCGCATCACAAAGAAGCTGGCGATGTCATATCCTGCCCAGACAAACTGCACCGCCGCCGCCATGGTGAGCCCGGCGGCCCCGGCGGTCAGCGCCCGGCGCATCTGTTTGCCGTCCAATTGTACCGCGCAGGCGGCGCAGGCGGCGGTGAGGAAGGTGAACACTCCGTGGGTGGAGCGGGGATAGTAGACCGGCGAGAGGATCATGGCAAAATTCGCACCCAACGCCGCCGCAAAGAACACGAGAGGCCGGAACAGCCCGGCCGCGCCCGGCTTTTGCATCACCAGCAGGCAGAAGAGAACGGCAAAAAGCACCAGCAGCACCAGCCCGCCGCTGCTCACCAGCTGGTCCAGCGCGGTGAGAAAGCGCACCGCCAGGATGGTCAGCGGACCGCGGGGGTCGGCGGCGGCGTCCTGCCGCTGGTAGTTGCCCGGCGCCAGAATCAGCAGGGCAAAACCCGCCAGCGCGCCTGCAAGGCCCAGCCAGGCCCAGAGAGGCGCTTTTTTGTCACGCCAAAGGAAGAATCCAACGCAGAGCACCAGCGCCACCAGCAGCCCGGCACTGGTGTTCTCGCTGGCCCAGCCTGCCACAAGCCCGCCCAGCAGGCAGGCGGGCGCCAGCCAGCGCCGCGGGGCAAAGGCCCGGTTCAGATACAGCGCATAGGGAACCAGCGCCGCCATGCAGAAAAAGGTGGCCCAGAGATAGTTCACCGAGCCGCACATCCACAGGTTCGTCTGGCCGAACACCGGCGAGACCATCCACAGGCTCAGGTAGATGAGGGCCAGCACCGCCGGATCAAACCGCCGCCTCTGCCCCAGCGCCAGCCGGTGCAGCACAAGGCCCAGCCCGGCGTACACCGCCGCGTTCAGCAGGTTGAACACGGCCTTGGGCAGAATGGTGAAGCCCTGGGCAAGGCACTTGATGATGAAGCGGCCGCTCCAATGGAAGTAGTGATACCACTGGCTTTCCAGCACGCTCCAAAGCCCGGTCAGCCGCTCGCCGGTGGCGTAACTGAAGGAAAAGGTGTAGTCGTCCGCCACATAGGGCGTCAGGCAGTTGAGCGCCAGCATGGCCGCAAACACCACGGCGGCCATGGCCGCCGCCAGCTTTGCAGACAGCGGGGCGGCTTTCCATTTCGCTTTCAGGGCAGACTCCTCCTTTGGCACCAAGGTGCCGTCACGATGAAAAAATTATAGCATACCCCCCGCCGAAAAACAACGCGGGCGGGAGGATGCGCCGCGATGGACAAGCCGGGACGGGTACGGTATAATTACAATTAACGATCCCATATGTGAGGAGAGGAACTGACACAATGCTTTCGCTGTTTACCACCGGCATCTACGGATACCTGGACCTTGTGCTCATCGGCTGGGCTCTGGGCCTTGTCTGGCTCGCAGGACGCGCCCTTTTGAAAAAAGTACCCTTTGCGCAGAAGGTGCGCAGCGGGCTCGGGGAGGAAGTGTACCTCTTCGGGAATTGGGCCGCCCCGCAGCGGGAAGAGATCGGCGGCTGGCTGTTCCTTGTCTCCATGGCGCTGCTGCAGTTCGACATGTTCTTCATGAACAGCTATGTGCGGGAGAGCGGCGCCGGCTGGTATGCCTTTCTGGCACCGAAGCTGGAGATCGTCTACTTCTGGCTGATCATCGTGAAGATGGTGTTCTTCACCCGTTACTCCGGCCTGCAGCTGGGGGCGGGTTTCTGCTTCCTTTTCGTATTCCACTGGGTGTTCTTGAACAACGGGCATTTTTGGCCGGTCGTGGGCATGCTGTATTTCCTGGCCGCGAAGGACATCCGGACCCGGCGTACGCTCAAGGTATGCCTTGCGGTGAGCGCGGCCAGTTTCTTCGCGGTGGTGTTTAGTGCTTCCATGGGATGGATCAAGACGATTCAGGACATTGGCGATATTCGCCCCCGTGACAGCTTTGGCTATGGGTGGTTCAACCTCACGGGTGCGATCCTGCTTGCTGTCTGCATTATGTATGTCTGCTGGCGGCAGGTGAGCAAGCTGAAATGGTTCGACTTTGCGCTGCTGGCTGCGGCGATGGTGTTCTGTGATCGGGGACCGGACAGCCGTGCGGCCGCCATCTGTATCGCCCTGCTCATCGTGCTGGCGGCACTGCTGCGCTTTCTTCCGGGAGTGGCCAGACCGGTCTGGGTGCGGGTGGTGGTGAGCGCTGCGCCGGCCATGGCTTTTGCGGTTAGTTTGCTGGGCGGGTGGCTGTATAAGGCAGATAGTCCTGTTTGGGTCAAACTGGACATTCTTCTGTCTAACCGCCTTAGTTATACTTCTCAAGCGCTTGTACAGAGTTCCATCGCTATCGCTGGCCAACGCCTGACCGATTCCGGATTCCTGGTGGACAATTTCTATGTGAACCTGTGGATCTACGGGGGGCCGGTGGAGAGCCTGCTGTTCTGGGGCGCAGTGACGGTGCTGCTCTGGCGGCTGCTGAAAAAGGGCGCGCTCACCGAAAGCGCCTGTCTGGTGGTACTGCTGGCCCATGCCGTCATGGAAACGCACTTCGCCTGGCCCTGCATCAATGTGGTGCTGTGGCTGTTGCCCTGCGTGCTGTATCTGTTGCCTGGAGAGCGCACACCCAGCTTCGCACCAAAGGAGAAACAAATATGAGACGCATCACGGTCGGCATCCTGGCCCATGTGGACGCAGGCAAGACCACCCTCAGTGAGGCGCTGCTCTACCGGGGCGGGCGGCTGAAAAAGCCGGGCCGGGTGGACCACGGCGACGCCTTTTTGGACACCGACGACCTGGAGCGCCGCCGGGGCATCACCATCTTCGCAAAGCAGGCGGTGCTGCCGCTGCAAAGCGCGGTGCTTACCCTGCTGGACACCCCCGGCCATGTGGACTTCGCCGCCGAGGCGGAGCGCACCCTCTCGGTGCTGGACTGCGCCATCCTGGTCATCAGCGGCACCGACGGGGTGCAGAGCCACACCCGCACTCTCTGGCAGCTGCTGGCGCGCCATCGGGTGCCCACCTTCGTGTTTGTGAACAAGATGGACCTGCCGGGGTCCGAAAAGGGTCCGCTGCTGAGCGCGCTGAACAGCGCGCTGGGCGGCGGATTCGTGGACTTTTCCCTGCCGAAGGCGGAGCTTGCCGAGGAACTTGCCGGCCTGGATGAGGCCGTTTTGGAAGAATATATCAACACTGGCACGGTGAGCGATGAGAGCACCGCCGGGCTCATTGCGGCCCGGCGGGCTTTTCCGTGCTGGTTCGGCTCCGCACTCAAGCTGCAGGGGGTGGACGAACTGCTGGCGGGGCTGGAACAGTGGGCCCCGGTGCCGGTGTATCCCGCGGCGTTTTCCGCGCGGGTGTTCAAGGTCTCCCGGGACGAACAGGGAACGCGCCTCACTCACATCAAGGTCACCGGCGGCAGCCTGAAGGCAAAGACCCTGCTGGAGGGGCGCACCGCCGCGGGCGAGCCCTGGCAGCAGAAGGCGGATGCCCTGCGCCTTTATTCCGGGGCGAAATTCGCACCTCTCGCCGAAGCTGAGGCGGGCACCGTCTGCGCCGTCACCGGCCTGGAGCACACCTGGCCCGGCGAGGGCCTGGGCGCCGAGCCGGACGAGGGCGCGCCTGCCCTGGAGCCGGTGCTTGCCTGCGAAGTGCTGGCCCCGGAGGGGACGGACGTCTCGGATTTGCTGGCTAAACTGCGTCTTCTGGAGCAGGAGGACCCTCTTCTGCAGGTGGAGTGGAACGAAGCGGCGGGCCGAGTTCAGGTGCGCCTGATGGGCGAGGTCCAGCAGCAGGTGCTGGCCCATCTGATGAAGAGCCGGTTCGGGCTGGACATTTCCTTCGGCCCGGGCAGCATCGTGTATAAAGAGACCATCGCCGCCCCGGTGGTGGGCATGGGCCACTTTGAGCCGCTTCGCCATTATGCCGAGGTGCATCTGCTGCTGGAACCGGCAGAGCGGGGCAGCGGCCTCTTGCTGCAAAGCAGCGTCAGCGAGGATGAGCTGGACGGCAACTGGCAGCGGCTGGTCCTGAGCCACCTGGCCGAACGGCGGCATCCCGGCGTGCTCACCGGCAGCCCCGTCACCGACATGAAGATCACGCTGGTGGCGGGCAAGGCCCACCTGAAGCACACCGAAGGCGGAGATTTCCGTCAGGCCACCTTCCGGGCGCTGCGCCACGGCCTGATGCAGGCGGAGAACATTCTTCTGGAACCCTGGTATTCCTTCCGCCTGGAAGTGCCCGCCGCCAATCTGGGCCGCGCCATGGCGGACGTGCAGCGGATGGGCGGCCGGTTCGACCCGCCCGAGACGCTGGGCGATGCCGCGCTGCTCACCGGCGAAGCGCCGGTGTCGGAGATGACCGGCTATTCCGCCCAGGTGGCGGCCTACACAAAGGGAAACGGGCGGCTGTCGGTGACCGTGCGGGGATATGAGCCCTGTCATAACGCGGAACAGGTCATCGCGGCGGCGGGCTACGACCCCGAGCGGGACACCGAAAACCCCGCAGACTCGGTGTTCTGCAGCCACGGTGCGGGGGTGGTGGTGCCCTGGCGGGAGGCCGCGGCAAAAATGCACCTGGAAAACCGGGTGCGCCTGGAGCCGGAGAAAGAGGAGCAGGCCTCTGCGCCCGCCCCGGCCCGCGCTGCGCGCCCGGCCGCGGGCGGCCTGGAGGAGGATGCCCAGCTGGCGGCCATCTTCGAGCGCACCTACGGCCCGGTGCAGCGGCGGGAGCTGCTTTTCCGCAGCCCGAAAGAGGAGAAAAACGTCGTCCCTGCCGGCCCCTGGAAAAAGACGCCGGAGTACCTGCTGGTGGACGGCTACAACGTTATCTTCGACTGGCCCGACCTGAAAGCGCTGGCGGCCCAGGATCTCTCCGCGGCCCGGGAGGCGCTCATCCAGATCCTGTGCAACTATCAAGGCTATCACAAGTGTACCCTCATCGTGGTGTTCGACGCCTACCGGGTGACCGGCGGCGCCGGCGGCGTGCAGCGTGAGGGAGGCGTCTGGGTGGTCTATACCAAGGAGGCCGAGACCGCCGACGCCTACATCGAAAAGGTGACTTATGAGCTGGGCAGGCTGGAAAAAGAGCGCCGCGTGCGCGTGGTCACCAGCGACGGCGCCGAGCAGCTCATCATCCTGGGCCACGGCACCCTGCGGGTCTCTTCCCGCATGTTCCGCCGGGAGATGGAGGCCACCGAGCAGGAGATCGCCGAGATCATCGCCGCGCACAATGCACGAAACTGTTAAGAAACTGCAAAAAGTGCGGGAAAGGTCGGCAAGATGTCCCACAAGGTTTGCATTGCGTGTCGCGTATGATATAATAGGCTGGATCATTAGTCATTTTATGTGTAAATCCCAAAAAAGGAGGAGAAACGTTCGTGATCCGCAAGAATCAACGCCTGATCAACGGACTAAATCTTCTTTCAGATCTGGCTTTAATTTTTCTATCATATTTTGCTGCGCTTTTCACAAAGTATTTCCTTATAGAAAATCATAGTGGTGACCTGATTTGGTTCTCAGAACCGTTCTTTTGGTGCGTAGCGCTGGTGTATAGTGCGCTGCTGGTATTGGTCTACTATTTCGCTGGCCTTTATGGTTCCTATCGCTTCAAAAGGGAAGAAAGCGAGATTTTTACTGTTCTGACCATCAACGGCATCGGTGTGCTGACGCTCATGGCGCTGATGTACCTGGTACGCATGAGCGAGTTTTCCCGCATGGCGCTGTTTTTGTTCTGGGCATATTCCAGCCTGTTCGTTCTGGGAAAACGCACCGTTGCGCGGGCACTGCTGCGCCACTACCGAAAACTCGGCTATAATCAGAAGCACGTGGTGGTGGTAGGCAGCGGCCATTTCGCCCGTCAATACGTTGAGGATGTGAAACGGAATCCCCACATGGGTTTTACAGTGGATGGTTATGTAAGCGAAGAGAATTGCCCGGATTTGGGAACTCGACTAGGCTCCTTTGATGAATTGGAAGATGTTCTGGGGGGCCGGCAGGTAGATGAGGTTGTCGCAGCGCTGGAACCGAGCGAGATCGGATTTATGAAGCAGGTGCTGGAAACAGCCGACAAGACCGGCGTACGTATCAGCATTATCCCTTTTTACAACGATTATATTCCGAACTATCCTACCATCGATGTGGTGGGACGCACCAAACTCATCAATATGCGCACTACTCCGCTGGACAACGTGCTCTGGCGGATGATCAAAAGGACAATTGATATTGTGGGGTCAATGGTGCTTATCGTTCTTACCAGTCCGGTTATGCTGATTGCGGCAATCGGCGTGCGCCTTTCCAGCCCGGGGCCGATCCTCTTCCGTCAGGAAAGAGTGGGCCGTGACAAAAAGCCTTTTTTAATGTATAAATTTCGCAGTATGCGGATCACCGGCACGGAAGAAACAGGCTGGAGCACCAACACAGATCCCCGAAAAACAAAGTTTGGAAGCCTTATTCGCAAATACAGCATTGACGAACTTCCGCAGTTTTTTAATGTTTTGAAAGGGGATATGAGCCTGATCGGTCCGCGGCCGGAGGTGCCCTTTCATGTGAACCACTTCAAAGAAGAGATTCCGCTCTACCTTGTGCGCCAGCAGGTACGCCCCGGCATTACTGGGTGGGCCCAAGTGCACGGTCTGCGCGGTGACACAAGCATCGAAAAACGCGTGGAGTATGATATATGGTATATTGAGAACTGGAGCCTTTGGCTGGATTTTAAAATCTTATTGATAACTGCTTTTGGCGGCATGAAGAACAATGAGCAGATATGCTGAAAATCAAAATGGCTTTTGGTCGAAAAGCTGTGGGTGTTTAGCCGGGAGAAAAGGAGGACGCCAATGGAAGGGAAAAAAGTGGTGCTGCTTGTTGCCGCCCACAAAGCGGTGAGGTTCCCAGAAGATGACATGTATTGCCCCATTCAGGTCGGTTCTGCTTTGCATCCTTCGTTTCATACTACCTACAAGGACGACACAAAAGATAACATCAGCTCAAAAAACCCTACATATTGCGAGTTGACAGCGCTGTATTGGGGCTGGAAAAATCTGGATAGTTCCTATATGGGATTGGTCCATTACCGGCGGTTTTTCGCAACGCGAAATCTGTTCTGGCCCAAATGGGAACGAATCGCGAGTCAGCAGGCGATTGAAAAGATGTTACGGCAGGTGCCAATCATTTTGCCTAAAAAACGACATTACTGGATCGAAACAAACTATTCCCAGTATGTCCATGCTCATCACAGCAGAGATCTTTTGTTGACCAGAGCCATCATCGCACAACGGGAACCGGATTATTTGCAGGCATTTGATCAAGTAATGCAGCGCACCGCGGGACACCGATTCAATATGTTTATCATGGAGCGCAGCTTTTTGGACAGTTACTGCCGCTGGCTTTTCGGCATTTTGGGAGAACTGGAAGCGCAGCTGGATTTGAGCGATTATACTCCATACGACAGGCGCGTCTTCGGCTTCGTGGGTGAACGACTTCTGGATGTCTGGCTGGAAAAGAACCCTGTACCTTTTCGGGAGCTTCCAGTGGTTTTCACTGAGCGACAGAACTGGATCAAAAAGGTGAGCATGTTCTTGCTCCGAAAATTTCGGGGCGGTAAAACAGCGGGATGTATCCCCATAAAATGAAGAAATGTCTGCACTCCTATAAATGGGGCGCGACAGCGCACGAAACTATATCGTTTTTTGTAAAAATGCCGGACGCTATCAAACTTGGAGCGCCCGCTGAACTCGAGGAGGAACGATCATGGAGAGGCTTGCAGTCCATGGAGGATATCCTGTGAGAAGCAGTGCATTGTATTATGGCCGTCAGTGGATTGGTGAAGAAGACATTCGGGCTGTCGTAGATGTGCTACACAGTGACTTTATCACCTGTGGGCCCAAGGTGGACGAGTTGGAGTGTACGCTGGAGGAATACACCGGAGCCCGATACGCAGTGGCGGTGTGTAACGGCACTGCGGCGTTGCACTGCGCCTGTATGGCGGCCGGAGTGGGACCAGGCGATGAGGTGATTACAACGCCGATTACGTTCGCCGCAAGCGCGAATTGCGCCCTGTACTGCGGCGCAACGCCCGTGTTCGCGGATATCGACCCGGAGACCTATAATATCGACCCGGAGAGCATCCGCACCCGCATCACCGAAAAGACAAAGGCCGTCGTTGCCGTGGACTTTACCGGACAGGCGGTAAAACACAAAGAGATTCGGGCGATTTGCGACGAATTTGACCTCGTGTTCATTGAGGACGCTGCTCATGCGATTGCCACGAAGTATGACGGCAAACCGGTGGGGAGTCTGGCGGATATCACCTGCTTTAGCTTCCACCCTGTCAAAACGGTGACAGGCGGCGAAGGTGGTGCTGTGCTTACGAATAAAGAAGAATATTATCATAAGTTGACTTTGGTTCGTACCCATGGTATCACCCACGACGAGGCCTATATGGAAGATGCGCCTCACGAAGGTCCCTGGTGTTATGAGCAGGTCTGCTTGGGATACAACTACAGAATCACAGACTTCCAGGCCGCACTGATTACCAGCCAGATGAAAAAGCTTAACGCTTTCGCTGCCCGCCGTAAGGAGATAGTGTCGGCCTATGATGAGGCGTTTGCCAAAATTCCCGAAATCATCGTGCAGAAAGAGATTCCCGAGTCCGATACCTGCCGGCATTTGTACATTGTTCGGCTGGCACTGGATAAACTCACCTGTACACGGCGGGAATTCTTCGATGCCATGGCAGCAGAAAATATCCATTGCCAGATTCACTATGTACCTGTCTACTGGTTCCCATACTACCGAAAGTTGGGTTATCAGAAGGGACTGTGCCCCAAAGCCGAAGAGGTTTACAAAGGCATTATGAGCGTCCCGCTTTACCCCAAAATGACAAACAAGGATGTGGCTGATGTGATCCATGCGGTGAAGAAGGTCGTTGCGTATTACCGCATAAAGTGATCACTAGGCTACAAAGGGGGACGAATCCATGAAAGCACTCGCCGTCATCACCGCGCGAGGCGGTTCAAAGCGAATTCCGGATAAGAACATCCGACCGTTTTGCGGAAGACCGATTCTGACATACAGCATCGAAGCTGCGCAGAACAGTGGTTTGTTTGAGGAGGTGATGGTCTCCACTGACAGCAAGAGGATCGCCGGTATTGCCGAGGCGGCCCATGCGTCGGTGCCGTTCCTCCGCAGCGAAAAAAACAGCGATGACCATGCCACCACAGCACAGGTGTTGCTGGAAGTGCTGGAGGAATACGAGCAGCGTGGACGCAGATTCGATGCGGTCTGCTGCCTGTATCCTACGGCACCATTTATTACGCCGGACAAACTGCGGGCGGCTTTTCGCGTTATGGAAGAGAGCTGCGTAGACGCGGTCGTTCCTATAGTCCGGTTTTCCTTCCCGCCCCAGCGAGGATTGCTATTGCAGGATGGTGCTATTCGGTATCAATATCCCGAATATGAGAATGCCCGGAGCCAGGATCTGCAGGCTGTTTACCATGACTGCGGGCAGTTTTACTGGTGCAGGGTCGCGCCGCTGAGAAAATACAAAAGCCTGATCGTGCCGAACACGGCAGGCTTTGTTGTGTCGGAGGAAGAGGTGCAGGACATTGATAACCTGTCAGACTGGCGCATTGCCGAGATGAAATTTAGATGCATGAAAGAGGGTATAGCGAATCATGCGACTGTATGAAGCATTAAAGAACGATCAGGTATATGTCATCGCGGAGATGAGCGCAAACCACGCCGGCAAACTGGAAAACGCATTGGAAATTGTGCGCAAGGCAAAGCAGGCCGGCGCCGACTGCCTCAAGATTCAGACATATACGGCTGATACGCTGACTTTGGATTGCGACAATGAGTTTTTTCGCGTCCACGGTGGTTTGTGGGATGGTTACAAACTGTACGATCTTTACAAGGAAGCTTATACCCCCTGGGAATGGCAGCCGGTCATTAAGGAGGAATGCGATAGGGTCGGCATCGATTTTCTATCAACGCCATTCGATCGAACGGCTGTCGACTTTTTGGAGAAGATGGAGTGCGAGGCCTACAAAATCGCGAGCTTTGAACTGGTCGATATCCCGCTTATCGAGTACGTCGCTTCCAAGGGAAAGCCACTGATTATCTCTTGCGGAATGGGGAGTGTTGAGGAGATTGACGATGCGGTGAAAGCATGCCGCGGAATGGGCAATGAGCAGATTGTATTGCTCAAGTGCTGCAGCGAGTATCCTGCTAATTGGGACGACATGCATCTGGCCAATATACCCGATATGAAAAAACGCTTCGGGGTGCCCGTCGGCCTTTCAGATCACAGCATGGGGAGCCTAGCCGCGGTCGTGGGGGTCAGCCTTGGGGCGTGTGTAGTGGAAAAGCACGTGTGCCTGTCTCGTAAGGTCAAAAATCCAGACAGCGAGTTTTCGATGGAGATGGATGAGTTTGCCCAGATGGTGAAGGATGTGCGGGCGGCGAAACGAATCTCGCAGGGACCAGACTATTCCCTTACGGCGGGGGAAAAGTCTTCAATGGCCTTTCGCAGAAGTCTGTTCGCAACGAAGCCAATCAAAAAAGGAGAAGTGTTTACAGAAGAAAATGTGCGGAGCGTACGACCCAGTTATGGTGCTCCCCCGAAACTGTATCGCGAGATAATAGGCGCAAAGGCAGCGCGGAATATTGACCGTGGTACGCCGTTGCAAAGGGAGGATATTCTTTGAATAGAGAACCGGTTCAATGGGAAGAGAATGATGTAATCCTGCGGGAAATAACGGCTGAAGATACAGAGATGATTGTGGAATGGCGCTCAGCCTCGGGAACTTACCGCTTTTTCAAAAATCCGCGTAAAATCACACGGGAAGAACATATTTTATGGTTTACGCAGCAGTACATGTCCAACATGAATCGATTCGATTTTATCGTATGCACACCCAGCGGTGAGCCGGTGGGGAGCGCCTCAGCGGTTTGGAAGCCGGAAGAGCGCAAGGTCGAGGTCAGCTATTTGACCCGCCCGGAATGTAGGCGACAGGGATGGGCTCAAAAGGCGCTTCGGGCGGTATGCCGGTTTTCGCAGGGGCGGTGGCCTGTTCGAGAGTTCGTGGCTGTGGTTCATCGGCAGAATACTGCATCCGCAGAGCTTATCAAAGGGCAAGGATTTACAATAGAAGCAGAAAACGGTGTGTTTTGCATATACCGAAAGGCGGCGGAAAAGTGATTGTATTTTGGGTGGACTCCGGGGTGCAGATTGGACTGGGGCACCTGATGCGTTGCTTATCCTTGGCTGAGCAGTTGTATGCAATAGGGGAGTGTTGCCAGTTCTTGTTAAAGGATGAGACGGCACGCAGGATCGCTGCTGATAGGGGATTCAATGCCATAAGGCTGGAAAGTGTTGGCCTGCAGGACGACGTGAACTCTCAGCAAGTGATGACGCTGATAAAAAATCGGGACGTTACATCGGTCATCGTGGACAGCTATGCTGTTACCGCGGATTTTTTGCGAAGACTTCGAACTTACGCGCCGCTAATCTACCTGGATGATATGAAAGCTTTTTCCTATCCCTGTGATGTGCTGGTAAACTATAATATTTATGGCCCAGACTGGGAGCAGGACTACACAGAACGCCAAACTTCCTTTGGCACAAGGCTGCTGCTGGGACCCCAATATGCTCCGCTACGGAAGGAGTTTGACAATCTGCCCCAGCATCAGATCGCTAAACAAGTGCAAAGGGTGTTCCTCTCGACCGGAGGCAGCGATTCGTTCGGAATCATGTGCAGGCTGCTCAAAGCTATCAGCTTTATGCCGGAATGGAGTGAAATAGAATTTCACGCAGTGGTGGGGGCAATGAATCCGCATCGGGAGCAGATTGAACGGATGGCCAGTGAGATGGGTAATGTAAGAGTACATTTCCAGCTACGGCGCGTTGCAGATCTGATGTGCCAGTGCGACGTGGCAGTCTCTGCTGCAGGAAGCACGTTGTATGAGTTGTGCGCTTGTGGCGTGCCCACGGTCACCTATGTCCTGGCGGATAACCAGATACCCGGTGCCCGTGCGTTCGACCGGCAAGGCCTGATTATGATGGCCGGGGATTGCCGAGCACAAGGAACAGAGGAGAAAATTATATCGCAATTGCAGCGGCTGATTGCTGACTCGAACCTGCGAGAACTGACCAGTCGACAGATGCAACAGGTCGTAGATGGAAAAGGTGCTTGGCGCTTGGCACAAGCGCTGCTCTCTTTCGTAAAAGCCGAGTAAAGGAGTATGAAAATGACACACGGGCAGAGAATGTACCAGCGCGCGGAAAAATTGTTTCCTATCTGCCGCAGTTTGACGGGGAACGGCGTGCGAGAAACGCTACGCATCATTAGCGAAGAACTGCCAGAACTCAATATGTTTGAGGTTCCCAGCGGCACGCAGGCATTTGACTGGACGGTGCCCGACGAGTGGAATATCAAGGACGGATACATCGAGAGTGAGGATGGAAAACGCTTCGCTTGCTTTCGGGAGTCTAACCTCCACATTGTGGGATATTCGGAGCCGGTGGACAAGACGGTCCCACTGGAAGAGTTGAAGAAGTATATCTTTGTGCAGGAAGACCAACCGGATGTGGTGCCTTATGTAACCTCCTATTACAAACGACGTTTCGGCTTTTGTATGTCCAAAAACGAACGGGATAGCCTGTCTCGCGGGACATATAGGATGTACATTGATAGCACCTTGGAGCCAGGTTCGCTCACTTATGGAGAACTGATTATCCCGTCCACAGAGGGACAGATTCCAGAAGAAGAGATTTTCCTGTCTACCTATATCTGCCATCCCTCTATGGCAAACAACGAACTCTCAGGGCCCAGCGTGGCAGTGGAACTTGCGAAATGGCTATATACTCTGAAAAAGAGAAGATACACTTATCGAATTATTTTTATACCCGAGACCTTAGGGTCCATTGTCTACCTGAGTAGAAATCTGTCGACACTAAAGGAACGGGTGATAGCAGGATTCAATATTTCCTGCGTGGGGGACGACCGGGCCTATAGCTACGTTGCTTCCCGAAAGGGAAATACATTGGCGGATCGGATTGCTCTGAATGTGCTTGGATATCATACAGATAACTTCCTGCGCTATTCATTTTTACAGCGCGGCTCTGATGAACGTCAGTACAACGCCCCAGGCGTGGACCTGCCGGTTTGCGCGATTAGCCGGAGCAAATACGGGGAATACCCGGAGTACCACACTTCGGCGGACGACCTCACAGTCATATCACCGGAAGGCTTGCAGGGAGCGTTTGATGTCTATAGGAAATGTATACTGGGCCTGGAGTACAACCGCTTTTATCAGGTTACATGCCTGTGTGAACCGCAGCTGGGCAAACGGGGATTATACCCCACGGAGAGCTACAAAGGCTCGGCAAATGCTGTCCGTACGATGATGAATTTGATTGCCTATGCGGACGGAACGATGGATCTGATCGATATCAGCAATCAAATCCATGCGCCTATCGATGAGTTGATTCCCATTGTGGAGCGCCTGGTCGATGAAAAACTGCTGAAGATCATGTGACAGAATAGAGAAGGACAAGTCCCAAATGATAAACAAAGACAATGTGGCATCGTTTTTCCGAGCCCTGCCGGCTGATGATACTTTCTTAGTGGATGCCATAGGGAACAGAAAATATTCTTATCGAGAATTTTTCGGTCTCGTGAATGCTCTGGCGCAGAAGATACGCGATTGGAAAACAGAGCAAATCGTGGTGTGCCTGGAAAACAGCACGTTGCTGTGCGCGCTGTACTTTGCATGTGCAGCGCAGAATATCACAGTGATCCCGGTGGATCCGAAGAAGAGCGAACAAGAAATCAGGCGAATCTGCGCCAGCCACCCCGACGCGGTACAGGTGGGAATAGAAAATGACTGCCCCCGAAGTGCTCTGCTTGTAACTGTGTTGGACAAAACATCTCCATGGGAAGGAGATCTCGCTGCGCTGTTTGCCCAGACGAACCTGCAAAAACCATTTCTGATTACTTACACCTCCGGCAGTACCGGAAAGCCCAAAGGCGTGGTGCACAGCCTTCATAACCTGATTCTGTCTGCGATGGCTTTCCGCGATGCGATTGGTTACAAGCGTGGCGATGTGATGTATCATGCCATGCCCATGACCTACATGGCGGGTATCCTGAACACGATTCTGTTGCCGTTCGTTGCCGGTTGTCAACTGGTGATAGCAAGACGGTTTTCGGTCATGGAAGCTGTATCCTTCTGGAAATATGTGAGGAGATATGAAATTAACTGCTTCTGGATGGCACCGGCCATGCTGCGCATGATCTTGGCAGTGGATAAAAAGGGGACAGGCCGTACAGTGCTCGAGGGGCGCGAGGTCCGATTCAGCGTGGGCACGGCTCCACTGGACGGAAAGCTGCGCGAACAGTTTCAAACCACCTATGGCGTGCGCTTATACCAGAGTTATGGATTGTCCGAGACGCTTTTCCTGACCACACAAACCGCCACTCTTGCACCGGAGAATCACTCGGTTGGCCAGTTGCTGCGGGGCGTGGAGATGAAGATTGCTACAGACGGAGAAGGCATTTTTTCGGTGCCTTGGATGTTCCTGGGGTACTGGGGAGAAAACGGAAATCTCCTGGCTCCCGCCCATTGGTATGCGACAGGCGACTTGGTGGAGGACTGCGGCCAGGGCTTACAGATCAAAGGCAGGAAAAAAGAGCTTATCATCAAGGGCGGCATTAACCTCAACCCCCACGATATTGAGCTGTGTTTGGCCGACCAAGCTGCGTTTGACCAGTGTGTTGTGCAAGGCGTGGATGATCACGGGGAGGACAGCATTATTTGCTGGTATGTGCCTAACGCGGATCGGCAGTGGACCAGAGGCCAGATTAACGAGATCCTCCGCAGGGAACTGGGAATACGCTATCAACTGGATGCACTGGTACCGGTGGACGAGATCCCCAAGAATCTCAACGGCAAAGTAGACCGGCTGAAGTTAGCGCAAGACTGGAAGGAACAGAATTATGATCGTTAAACTGGCGCATCTTACCTTTGCTACAGGAAAAACGGATGTGGAGAAAATGTGTGGCTGTTTTGTGAACCATCACATCCAGTTCAGTGAAAAGGGACTTGCTAACATCCCGGCAAAAGAGCTTTTTTTCCAGAAGCCGCATGCGGACCACGATCTGGTCAAGTTGGAAAGTGAGGAAGGAGTCCCGATCGAGATCGTGGGCTATGATCGGTGTACTGGGGATTCTCTGGCAAAATGGTGCGCTGAAAAAAAGACGCTGTGCCTGTTCACTTCCGATTTGACCAACAGTGTGTCCTTCTGGAAGCGGCTGGGTTTTACTCTTGTTGAACAGAACCAGCAGGAAGCATGCCTGCGTGCCTGTTTTCTGATGGACCGACAACCGGTGGAATTACGCCTGATAGCAACAGAAACGGTGATTCAAGCCCTGGACCAGCGAGGATTGGTGGCGGTGGCCTTTGTAGTCACCGGGCTCGATCGGTGGGTCGAAAAGCTTAACTCCTGGGGAGTGCAGACGAGCGTGCCCCAGGAACTGATGGTCAACGGTCATTGGCTGCAGATATCCTTCGCAAGCAGCGGCAGTGGCGACATCGTAGAATTTTTTAGTATCAAGAGGTAACACATATGGAGTGGATAGATCTGACCTATACAATTGATGAGGGGTGTATGACCTGCGGCACTCCGTGGCACGTCAGACCTTACGTAAAACGGCTGGGAACTATAAAGGATGTGGGCAGGAACACTTCGGTCATCCAGCTGGGAAGCCACACGGCGACTCATCTTGACTCCCCGTTGCATTTCTTTGATGGTACCTATAGCGTGGATGAGATTCCACTGCAAAAGCTCTGCGGCGAGATCCAGGTGGTGGATCTCGGCTTTAAGAAAGCTGGTAGTGTGGTCAAAATGGAAGACTTACAGGGGATCGTGCCTTCACCGAAGATGCTCTTTAGATTCCTTTGGTACAAAAACTGGGGCAGTGACTGTTTCTATAAAGGGTTTCCCTATTTCAGTATGGAGGTACTGGAATGGCTGGTGAAGAACGGGTTGGAGATGTTGGCGCTGGACACACCCTCCCCGGATAGTGGCACAGCAATTGGTGAAAAGGACGACTCTCCAGGACACAAATTGCTACTGAAGAATCAGGTGGTTATTGTTGAATATCTGACACAGACACAAGCGCTGGATCCGACCAAACGATATGAAATCGTAGCGCTTCCACTGAAACTGAAAGGAAGCGATGGATCGCCTGCGCGAGTCATCGTAAGGGAGATGCAATCATGAAAAAAGAACAAATCGAAGCATGGCTCAGTGACTGGTTTGCCAATCGGGCGGGAATCTCCGCAGACGAGGTAAACAGACATCTCGGTGACAATTATTTTGATTTGGGATATATTGATTCCTTTGGTTTCATCGAACTGCTGGATGCGATTGAGACCAAGTATGGCATCATGTTCGATAATGAACAGTTTGAGGACAGAGGCTTTTCCACTGTTTCCGGAATGACAGAGATTATTCTGACTGCCCTGGGACAGTGACGAGTGTTAAGCTTTTTGCTCACTAGACAAAAAACGTCCCGACCACAGGGCGAGACGTTTTTGAACAAGAGTTGCTGTTAATACCGCCAACAGATAAGACAAACGGATTGCGAAGCGAATGATTGGGAAGGGAGGCCCTTCTGACGTTATAACCATGATCAGCTATACATTCGAAGACATTTTGACGGCGTTGAAAGCCATCAAATTGAAGGAAGGACAGGACGTTTTTGTGCACTCAAATCTTGGTTACTTTGGCAAGCTTCAAGGGGCTGAGAATGCACAAGAATTATGCGAGGCATTCACCGATGCCTTTTTGCAGACCATTGGTAAGACTGGCACGCTCATTTTGCCTGCCTTTACGTATTCGTTTTGTCATGGTGAGGTGTATGACGCCTGCACCACACCTACTAAATGTGGAATGTTCCCGGAATATCTGCGCAACAGGATGGATGCACGCCGTTCTTACGATCCGAATTTCTCGGTGGTCGCGGTGGGTGCCCGTGCCGAAGAGTACACGGCACAGTGGACGCACGAGGCTTTCGGCGAGGGAAGCTTCTGGGAACGGTTCCTGGCGAACGACGGACAGATCGTTTGCATGAATTTTGACTGTGGCTCAACCTTTGTCCACTATGTCGAACGAGTGAACCAAGTGCCATATCGATACAACAAGGCTTTCAATGGCACAATGGTGGTGGAAGGAAAGGAGGCAAGGGATTACGCCGTGCACTATGTCTATGATAACACCCGCCCTCAGGACGGCCCGGAATTCTCCCGGCTGGACGCTTTAGTGCGACAGCAACCTTTCTTCTTTCGTGCAGCGCTGGGCAGGGGAAATCTACTGCACTTCCCCGCCCAGGAGTATAAGGCGTTAATCACAGAGACACTAAAAAAAAGGCCCTATTTTTTGACCAAAACAGAGGAGCGTGAAGAATGAGCCGGTTTCAGATTATGGATGTCACTTTGAGGGACGGAAGCTATCAGATCAATTTTCAGTTCTCCAATGCAGATGTGCGTCGTATCGGTGGAGAACTTGATAAGCTCGGCATCCCCTTTATTGAGATTGGACATGGCCAAGGCATCGGAGCGAGCGAGGCAGGGCAGGGCAAGGCACTTCACACAGATGAGGAATACCTCGCGGAGGCCAAACGGAGCATCCGGCAAGCCAAGGTGGGAATGTTCTGCATCCCTGGTATTGCTACGCTGGGCCAGTTGGAGCGCATGTGCGATCAGGGGCTGGATTTCGTTCGCGTCGGAACAAATGTTGACCAAGTGGAGGAGTCCCGGCCTTTCATTGAATTGGCTAAGCGGCACGGACTGGTGGTCATGGCAAACTATATGAAATCCTACGCCTGTACCCCGGAAGAGTTTGCGGAACAAGTACTCAAATCGCAGGATTACGGCGCAGATTATGTGTACGTGGTAGACTCTGCGGGCAGCATGCTCCCTGAAACATTGCAGAAGTACTATGAGGCCATTCGCAAGAAGAGCGACATAGCCCTTGGCTATCACGGGCATGACAACCTCGGCATGGCGGTGGCTAACAGCATCTACGCAGCGGAGCTGGGTTTTGAATTGGTGGATGCATCTTTGCAGGGATTGGGTCGTAGCGCAGGCAATGCGGTGCTGGAACGCTTTGTGGCTGTGGCACAGAAGTTGGGATATTACCAAGAGATCGACATCAAGAAGCTGCTCTGGCTGGGATATGAATATGTTGCGCACTTTACCGACGGCCACGCCATCAGTCCCATCGATACCATCTGCGGAGTGGCGGGTTTCCACTCCAGCTATCTGCCGGTGATCCATCGTTACTCCGGCATATACGATGTGGACCCCCTCGCGCTGATTGAGATGTATGCGAAGGAAGATCAGCTGAACATGGACGAGGAGCGTCTGGCCCGTATCGCACAGCAGTTGCCGCGAAACCAGCAGAACGATAGCCTTTTGAATATGAGCAGATTTCTCATCAATGAGCAGAAGCCACGAGGATGATCAGCCGCGAATTGCGTTCAACATCTGGTGAGCCACGGCGGCGGGTGTGGCATCAAAAAACTCCCTCTCAATCAATTCGGCACCAACATGAAGCTGCCGGCACTCACGGACAAAGCGCCAGAGAGCCACAGCGTTTTCTTCAACGCGGTCCGGGTCGCATAGCAGGTTCAGCACCTGGGGATATCGCAAGAAGTATGATAGTGATGGACTTTTCGGGTCGTAATATAGATTGACAATGGGTTTGCCCGTGCTGATATACTCGAAGATTTTGCTCGGAACCTGATTTGATGCTTTATTGTCGATATTAATCAAAAAATCTGCCTCACCGACGTATCCCTCCGCCTGTTGTGGCGGGAGCTTGCCTAAACAGCGGATGTTGGACTGATTTGGCGCCCAAAAGGGAGACTTGAGCAGATAGCTCATTCCGCTCCCAAGGCAGCAGAAGTCGACGGGCTTGTCCTGGAGTAGGGCAGCCAGTTGTACAAGATCATCCGCCGGGCGGATAGAAGGATACAGTGTGCCCGCGAAGACGCCAAGAAACCGGGGTGCCTTCCGCAATGCGGCAGTGGTGCGGGGGACCACCAAGGGAAATTCAAGACCTCGGCACTTTTCCCAGCCGGGGAATCCAGAGGCTCGCTTGCTTTCGCAGATGAGGGGCGTCGCAAAGACGGCTTTCGACTTTTGATACAGCTGCTGTTCCAGTTGACGGCGTGCCTCGCGCTGGCTGGCTAGTTTATCCAAGTTATCTGTATATGGATCTAATTGGTACAGGAAAAAGGGAACTGTCCCGGCGGCCTTAGCTGCGGCCAACGCGCCCTCAGCAGGGCATAGAGTGGCGATGACCGCGTCATAATTTCTGTGTCGAAGCTGTGCACGGATTTCTCTGAGGAATGCACGGTACATGGTTTCATTCAGACCGCAGTATCGAGACATAGGCGACAGTTTCCATTCCAGCTTCTGAAACAATTTGAGGAAAAGGCAGCGCACGGTGGAAAATGCGCCCTGCTGCAGGATCAGAGCAAAATCATCATGGTCTGCACAGCCGGGGCAAAAGCAGGGAAACGCTTCTCCAAGTCGGATGACTTGGTCGGGAGACGGCGGACCTTGGCGGACAGTTACAAGATGTACCACATCAGTGATAACCCCTTCGGAATTCATGGAAGAAAGCAGGTTGGCGACGCAGCGTGTCGCGGCATCGCAGTCAGGGAAAAAACGGTGAGTGACAAAAAGCAGACGCATAAGCTCCCCCAAAGAGATCGATGAATGGAAAAAAGCCAGACTGGCTGGTCTTAGGTGAATTATAGAAGCATTCGCAGGGACTGTCAACAATGTGTGATGCGACGCAAAAGGAGAAGCAATGAACGAAGTTGTGGCGGTAATCGTGACCTGTAACCGAAAAGAACTGTTGCAAAAATGCATTGAGATGATCCAAGCGCAGCAGGATGCTGCGGCGGACATCCTTGTGTTTGACAATGCCAGCACCGATGGAACCCGAGAGATGATGGCCAAATTGGCAGACGGTGAAGCAATTCGGTATCACTGGGAGCCGACGAATCTGGGCGGAGCCGGCGGATTTTGCCGGGGCATGGAGATGGCTGTCTTACTGGGGTATAAGTATTTGTGGATCATGGATGACGACACGCAGCCTTATCCCGATGCGCTAAAGCAACTGCTCTGTGCTGACCGCCACCTGAACGGGAACTACGGGTTTCTCGCCAGCCGTGTTCTATGGGTGGATGGTTCAATATGCGCCATGAATCGCCAGAGAGTTTCATTGCTCCGGGATGTGGCGGATGATGTGCAGCAACCGGTAAAGGTTATAATGTCCTCTTTCGTCTCTCTATTTCTCCGCAACGAAGAAGTGCGGCGAGTTGGGCTGCCCATCGAAGCGTTTTACATCTGGAGTGACGATTGGGAATACACCAGGCGCATTTCTCGCAAGCAGGACTGCTTCCTGATTCCCCAAAGCGTCGTTGTCCACGCGATGAAGAACAATGCCCCGGTGAACATTGCTACCGACCAGCCTGAACGAATTCCGCGGTATAAGTATTTTTACCGAAACGATGTGGTACTGTTTCGGCGCGAAGGAGTTGCAGGCTGGTTATATCTGCTGACTAAGGATCTCTGGCACACCGTCCAGGTGCTCCGAACGGGTAAGGATGTCGCACGACGCATTGGGACCATCTGGAGGGGATTCTCGGCGGGAGTACGTTTCTTTCCGCCTACGCCTGAGCTCAGTGACACGAAAAGGAAGCAGAAAAGATGAACTCAGTGACATACATTTTATCCACGCTCTGTCCTGGTGGCGGCGTGGAAGCGTTTTGCCAGAACGCAATCTCTTCATTGAACGCCCACGGGTGGTCGACGAATTTGATTGTTTTGGGACGCTTTGACCCAGTAATGGTTAAGCAATTCCAAACGCGCGGATGTCAGGTTGACTGCCTATCAGAAAACGGTCAAAAAGACACGTTTTTTGCATTGCTGCGCCAATATCCCCGCATGAAACGGCTCCTAGCGCAGCGGGCCGGAATGGTCGTGCACATGCATACCTGCTCGCATTCAGTGGTCCTGGTGCTCCATTGCCTGAAAGCGTTAAAGCGACCTGTGCGCATACTGCACTCTCACACTTCGCCGCGAGCAGACATGGGTCTGTTGCGCCGACTGCGGTACCGGGCTGTGCGCGCTTACGCCAGTAGAACAGCTACCCGCTTCGCAGCATGCTCGCGCAAGGCGGCGGAGTTCCTGTTTACTGACCGTCTCATACAGGAGGGAGCAGTGCAAATCATCCCCAACGCACTGGATGCCTCCCGCTTTAGCTTTGATTTGCAGGTAAGGATGAGAAAACGCAGTGAGCTTCACTGGAAAACCGAGCGAATTATCGGCTGTGTAGGACGACTGGAGGAGGAAAAAAACACATCCTTTGCTCTTGAACTGATGCCCGCTGTATTGCAATTGGATTCACAAGCACGGTTGCTGCTGGTGGGAGATGGCTCGCTACGGGCTGCGTTGGAACAACAGGCTGAGAGGTTAGGCCTCTCGGAACATGTTTTCTTCGCCGGAAGAACGGAGCGAGTAGGGGAATACCTGTGCGCTATGGATGTGTTTTTAATGCCCTCTCAATTTGAGGGGATGCCGATGGCGCTGCTTGAAGCCCGGTGCAGCGGCCTGCCCAGTGTTGTGTCCGAGGGTGTCCCCGCAGAGTGCTGCAGCCCAGAGGAGTGCATACGTTTGCCGCTGAGTGCTCCTGTGCGGGATTGGGCGGAGGCGCTGACCCGTCCAGTCCATACACCGGAAGAACGCGTCCAGATGGGGCGGGAGTGCAGGAAATATGGAGACTTGGCAACTATGACGGAGAAGTTGCTGCTACTCTACCGAGAGAGCACAGAAACTACTGAGAAAAGGAAGATAGCTAAGTGAAGGTTCTGGTTTTGCATCGAAGGTTTCGACTTCAAGACCGCCCGACGATCGATGACCATCTGTATTCATTTCAGCGATACAGCGGAGACGATGAGTTCGCCTATCTGAATTTATGGGGGCCGGCTGCGCTTACAGAGGAGATTTTGGCCTATCCCTATGATGCTGTGATTTTTCACTATACCTTTCTGGCGGCTCGGTTTGATCAGGATTTTGAACAGCAATATGAGAAGCTGCGCCCTCTTTTACAGCGATTGAAAGGGTATAAAGTTTTCTTTGTGCACGACGAATACGTCTTTACACGCTGGCTCTGGAAAATGATTCGTGACTTGGATGTAGGCCATGTGTATGCTACGATTTACCCGGAAGACTATGAGACGGTGTTTCCAGCTGCGGAGACGGGAAAAACAAATTTGTGCAGCACGGTCCTTCCCGGATACGTGGAGGAAACCCGCCAAATGTGGATTAACTCCAGAACAAGCCGCAGTCGAAAAATCGACGTAGGTTATCGGGCACTGCGATCGGATTATGCGTTCGGTCAGCACGGTTACCTCAAGACCCAGGTAGCCTTGGAAATGCAGGAGGCAGTGCGAGATACCGGACTGCATACGGATATACGCATGACCGAAGACGGATATGTAAACACCATCGTAGGGGATAAGTGGTTCGATTATCTGCTGAATTGCCGCACAACAATTGGTTGTTTAGGCGGTTCCAGTCTGATGGATCCGGATGGTTCTTTGCGCCGTGCGGCTACCCAGTATAGCAAGCAGCATCCAAAGGCCACTTATGAAGAAGTGGAGCAAGCTTGTTACCCCGGAATGGACGGACAGATACACTCTCACTTATTTGGCCCCAAAATCTTTGAGTGCGCGATGACATGCACCTGTCAAGTGCTGGTGAAAGATGATTATCGGGGAGTGCTGGAACCAGGGCGAGACTTCATCGAACTTGAGCCGGATTATTCCAACATCGGGCATGTGCTGGAGATGATCAGAGACATTTCCGCCTGTGAGACAATCGCGAAACGCTGCTATGAGACGCTGGTCGCTTCGGGACGATATACTTATCGTAAGTTCGCCGGGGAGATAATGGCGGAGATTCGCAGTGCGGCACCACTTCAAAACGCCGACCAGACAGGCTGGAGAGAGGTGCTCAGAGCGGCGGACGAGGCAAACCGGAAATTTGAAAGAGTTCTCCGTCGGCGGCATTTGAAACAATCGTTGGCACAGGGGCTCTACCAAATATCGCCGAGATTGTATCACACGGTAAGACAAAAGCGCCACGGCGGCGGGGCAGAGAGATGAGTTTCACCGCCCTAAAACAAGGAGAAAGTGCTGTGCAGAACGAACATATGGCAGAACAGGTTATTCGTGCCAACGACTTGTCTAAAGACTTTACAGATGTGGGCCACGCAACGCTGGGACAACTGGTGCGCAATACGGCCAAGCAGATCAACGTTTTGAAAGAACTGACATTTTCCGTCGAAAAAGGAGAGCTTCTGGGGGTTATCGGCCGCAATGGCGCGGGGAAGTCCACCCTGCTGCGCCTTCTGGCTGGTGTGTACTCGGTGACAGGAGGAAACTTGTGGGTGGCAAGTGAGCCGTCCGCCCTGTTTGAGATGGGAACTTTTTTGGACGCTAATGCAACCGGGCGCAGATACTGCGAGGAATATTTTGAGTTTTTGGGGGTCCCGGAACAGGAAATCCCCACCTTGGTGGAGGAAATCCGCGAGTTCATCGAGATCGGCCCTTTTTTTGATAAGCCGGTACGGGAATACTCATCGGGAATGAAAGCCCGCCTGTTGTTCGCTGCGGCTACTGCCAGACGAGCAGACGTTTTTCTCATCGACGAAGCCCTCGTGGTAGGAGATGAATATTTCCAGGCCAAGGCTTGGAGACGGTTGTTCGCCCTGCTGAACAACGGGGCCAGTGGTGTTATTGTTACCCACGATATGGATTCTGTGGTAAAACTGTGCGACAAGGCGATTTACTTGAACAAAGGGAGGGTGGCGTTCGAAGGTAAGAGTTATCAGACAGTCAACACCTACCTGGGATTGGCCCGAAGGGCTACTGATGAGGTCTGCCTTTTGGAGCGTGAGCGACTCGCTGAAACGGTGATTCATCATGTCAGCGGACAGGATGTGACCATACGGTTTTCGGTGCAGGTTTCCAAGGTGCCGGAGAGCCGGATTTTGACTATTGCTGTGTCCATTATTAGGCGGCAACGTCCTGGCGGAATCATACACGTTTGTAAGATGGATAACAACGTATCTGCCGGACACAAAGGCGTATATGATTATGAGTTTCGCATGGAAAATGTCAATTTGGAAACGGGTGAATACTATTGTACGCTGTCGCTTGGCGATCCGCCGCCCAGCGGAGAAGGTCCGCTTGTGAAAATTTACGACGAACAGCGATGGATTCCCTTTACCGTTGAAGGTACAGTGTTGCCAGAAAAGGAGCAGCCGCTTTTAAATAAACACGTGGAGTGGTGTGTGGAATGCATATAAAATGCAATAAGTTGTCAAAGAGATACCTGTCTAGCCCGATGGCCTATCTTAAAACAGTGGCAAAAAAAGGAGAAGAGGATTTCTGGGCATTAAAGGACATCAGCTTTCAGATTCACCATGGCGAGCGGGTGGGAATCATCGGCCGCAATGGGGCAGGAAAATCCACGTTGCTGAACATCCTCTCGGGATATAGTGCTCAGACCAGCGGCGAATTGGACATCGTCGGAAAGGTTACCCCCGTCATGGAGATTGGAAGCAGTATAAATGCGGAGGCTACTGGTCGCGAAAACATCCGGGATGCGGCACGATTGTCTGGGATTCAGGCGGATAAGATAGAAGAGAAAGTGCAAGAAGTGGTAGACTTCGTGGCATTGGGCGAGTACATTGACCAACCGATGAAGATTTATTCTTCCGGTATGATTGCAAAGGTCTCATTTGGATGTATCCTGTTCACTGAGCCGGAAATTTTGGTAATTGATGAGGTGCTTGGTGTGGGGGACATGGAGTTTAAGGCCAAGTCAGAAGAAAAGACGAAGGAGCTTTGCCAGAAAGGGAAAATTCTTTTGATGGTTTCTCACTCCATGTCGACTATCCGCAAATACACTGATCGCTGTATTTGGATAGACAAAGGGCGTGTGGTAATGGATGGCCCCTCCGCAGAGGTCACAGCAGCGTTTGAGCTCGCGGTGAAAGCGGAGCAGGAGCAACACATGCTGGCTCAAATGGAGGAGGAAACCCGCAATAGTGTGGTAGATGGTGCTGTGTGCATCTGCGATATGCAGGTTTTGGGTGCAGACGGAGGCAATAGTGCGGCAATTACCATCCACTCCGACGTGCGTGTGGTGGCCGCACTACGCGGCGAGCGACAGGCGGAGAATCTCAATTTAACAGTTGAGTGTTACAGTATGCGGGGATATCTGCTGTTCCGCCAGTCTTATATCGAAAAGGTTGGCAAAGCACTCTCAGTTGCAAAGGGACAGACCCTCCGACTCACTTTGAATATCCCTGACTGTAACTTCAATACAGGTTGGTATCAGGTGATGCTTTCGGTGAGAGATGGCAACGCATTAACAGCGAGACGGACGGTACTGTTTCGTATGGTGAACGACAAATACTACAACTATTTGGACAGTCCCCAGGTCTACTACCGAAATCGGATTAAACTGCTGAAATTGCACAAGGAAGAGGTCACGAATGAAAGTACTGAGAAACAAGATACAAACTGAGGCTGCACAGATTCTGAACCTTTGGCGAATGAACTACCGCACCCGTTTCACCGGCACTCAGATTGGAAAAATATGGATCGTTCTGAGCCCTATCCTCCAGATGGGGGTATATGTGTTTGCGTTTGGTTTTGTGTTTGCTGGTACCACGGAGAATCCGTTGGAGCATGTGCTGTGGCTTATCTGTGGCTACGGACCCTGGCAGGCAATTAGTGAGGGCATTATGAACTCCGCCAATAGCTTGGTGGCCAATCGGTCTATTCTCAAAAATTTCAAAGTTAAGGCCCAATATTTTCCTATTGCTGCGTCATTGATGGGATTGCCATCGGTAGGGGTAACACTGGTGTTTGCGTCGCTGTTGGCGGTGCTTTCGGGAGTCGGTTTCTCCTTGTCAATTTTCTGGCTGCTGTTGGCAATCCCCTGCACTTTTCTCATGATTATGGGCATTGGCTTATCGGTGAGCGCAGTAGTGGTGTTCCTGCGCGATTTGGTGCAGGTTTTGAGTGTGCTGCTCATGTGTACAATGTTTTTTACTCCGATTTTGTATTATCCTGAGCGTTTACCAGTACCGTTAAGGGCAATCGTAGGAATAAATCCTTTCTATCAATTGGTCAACCTCTATCGGTGCGCGCTGTATTCGCATACAGCAATCAGCTTGCCGGGAGTCTTGATCCTGATTGCATGGATCTGTGCGTTTTGGCTCATTGGCACCAAGCTGTTTAATCGACTGCGCGGATCGTTCGAGTCTGCTCTGTAAATCTGGAAAAGGACGCACACATAAAATGAACATTTTAATCTTGTACTGGAAACCACGACACAGCATTGTCCGTACACACGACAACCATCTTTACTCGTTCCGGCGCTACGGCTATGGTCACCACTTTTATTATTTTAACTATATCCCTGGACGAGGTATCCCAGCCGAGTTAACCAAAATCCCCTTTGATGCGGTACTGTTTCACTATACATTCCTGGCTCTTCGGTTTGACCAAAAGTCATTCTGGAAGATGTATGAGGAGATTCGCCCAACCCTGCAAAAACTTCAAGGTGTCAAGGCAATCATCCCGCACGACGAGTATATCTACACCGAGTCGCTCTGGGCAATTATCCGCGACTTTAATGTGCAGCGCATCTTCTCAAGCTGCTTTTATAAAGACCAGGAAGTGATCTATCCCTCGAGTGAAACTGGTCGAGGCAATATTTGTCATCCGGTTTTTACGGGATACATAGACCCCAAGACGCTCCGTTGGGTTCAAAAGCGGGAAAAGAAGATGCCCCGGAAGGACTTGGACGTGGTGTACCGGGCGGGAAGCGCCAACTATGTGTTTGGTTTCCACGGACAACTCAAGACGCGACTGGCCCAAGCATTCCATGAAAGGCTGCCACGCCACCCCGGCTTAAAGGAAGACGTAAAGCTCACTTACATGGACAGCTATAAAAATACCATCACCGGAAACGCTTGGTATGAGTTCCTCCTGCGTAGTCGCGCTGCGCTGGGCTGTTTGGGTGGATCGAGCTTGCTGGATTCAGATGGGAGTCTCCGCCAACACACTTTGACGTACATCAAGGAACATCCAAACGCTACGGATGAGGAAATCGATCGGGAGTGCTACCACGGACAAGAAGGGCTTATCCAAACACGCATCCTGGGACCACGAGTGTTTGAGTGTGCGATGACCCATACCTGCCAGCTTATGGTAGAGGGTGATTACTTTGGCGTGTTGGAGCCCAATGTCCACTACATTCCCATCAAGGAGGACTTCTCCAATTTGGACGAAGTGATGGATATTGTAGAAAAGCAACCAGAATATTGCGCACGTATCGCGGATCAGTGTTATGAGCATGTGGTTGCCTCTGGTCGGTATGGCTATGACCGTTTTGTGGCGGAGATCTTGGAGGATCTTCAAAGTCTCATCGGAACGACTGGAAAAGATAAATATTGGTCGATTCTCATGCGCTTCTGGTGGATTAAGGGATACAGCAGTTTGATCCTCTTGATGCGAAAAGGTTGGGAAAAAACGGCAGGATTGGCGTATGAATTTGCTCGGCGGGTGTGGAGAAAGTGCCGCTCAGTCTGCCGAAAGTTGTTTTGTAAAAAAGATGAGGATGCCAGAGGAGAAAAGTGAGGAAGTTTATAATGACGGACAAGCATGTGGATTTCCTGTTCGTGTACGAGGTGAAGGCGCGGGAACTAGAGAACATATGCCTGTTGGCGTGCGAGCTGGAACGGCGAGGATATACCACGGCGATTGTCAACAGCTGGACGATGTTGAAGAAAAAGAAAGACAGCGGATATTCTTGTGATACACTTGTCATATCGGCCTGCTACAACGACGAAGTATACCGATTCTTTACCGGCTTTGCACGCAGATACAAAAAAGTGTTTTGCCTGCAGTGGGAACAGGTGCCGGTGAACTACTCCTACGAATCCACAGAAAAAACGTCGTGGACCTATCAGGAAACCGCGCTCCATGTACGCAATGTGTGCTGGGGACGTAAGAGTTGGGAGCGGCTGGTGGAAAAGTTTGGTGTAGATGAGAACTGCGCCAGGATTACCGGTTATATCGCATTGGACTTGTACCTGCCCCAGTTCCGCCCTCTGTTGAAAAGCCGGGAGCAGTTGTTGGGCGAAATCGGTGCGGATCCGAAGAAAAAGACGTGTTTGTTTGTTTCTTCCTTTGCATATGTGAATCTACCACCCGCGCTTGAGGCTACCGCAGACGAGGATGGTAAATCGCTGACCAAAAAGATTTCCTCGCAGTCCCAAAAACTTGTTCTGGCTTGGATAGAAAAATTACTGGAGCGATATCCGGATGTGCAGTTCATTTATCGCCCACACCCAAGCGAGGCGGAAAATCCAGATCTGCTGACGATGCAACGCAAGCATCGCGGCTTTTTCTGCGTGCCGCAGTTTACCATCCGCCACTGGATTGCAGCCTGCGACAAGGTGTATATCTGGAACAGCACCAGTGCTATCGAGGCTTGGGTCAGTGGAGTTAAGACCTATTTGTTGCGCCCGGTTTCGCTGCCACGGCAGTGTGATATGCCGATTTTTGAGAACAGCAAAGCCATCCAGACCTATGAAGCGTTTGAAACATCGGTGTTAGACCAGGAGGAGAGCAATCCCTCTTTGGACCCAGCGGTGCTTGATCAGTGGTATGGCCTGCATTTAGGCCAGGCGGCCTATCTCAATATTTGCGACTGGCTGGAGGAGACCCGCAGTGATTCGGCCTATCAAAGTCCTCAACTGCCGAGGTATGCTTCTGTACCCTGCTGGAAGATGTGGTTTGAATACAATGTCGTTTATGTTTGGATGAACTTCATAGCACATCGATTCAATTACCGACTCTGCTGCGTCAGGGGGTGGATCACATTACTGGGGCCTGAGATCAATCGTTCCTGCCCACGAATCGTCCGAAAGTTGTACAAGCTGGTGGGCTGTGGCGCACGGTTGGCACAGTATGGCCTGTGCATGCTCTTTGCCCAAAAGCAGAGTCGGGAAACTCTGCTGCCGGTTCGGCGGGTGCACGAGGTGCAGCAGGCATTGGAAGCACAACGACTGCAGTATTGGAGCGACCGACAGCAGATTCGTCAGACCTACCAGCAAATGCGAGCTGAATTCAAACGGATGGTACAGAATCGCGATACCCGACAGAAAAAGAGCTACGATGCCTCCAAATATCTGCTTAACCGTTCCAGTGAGGATGAAATCAACAGAATCAAACACCAGATCAACGAATGTTTGTGAGGGGTTTCTATAATGCGTGATGTAGACTTTCTGTTTGTGTACGATGTAAAGAATCGGGAATTTGAGAACATCAGTCTGCTGGGAGCCGAGTTGGAGCGTCGGGGGTACAAGGTGGGATTCCAGAGTTTCTGGCATAGCTACACCCACCGCTTCTACACTAAATATCGAACAAAGGTGGCGGTGCTGGCAACCTGTTATAAGGACACGGTGTACCGTACATTCACCGGATTTGTTAGTGCTTTCGACAAGGTAGTAAACCTCCAGTGGGAACAAGTGCCTCCAAACAATGTATTGGAGGGTGAGACGCCTGAGCAGTGGGCAAATGCAGACTGGAATTCATCAGGGGTATTACAGCACAATGTGCGCTATGTTTCTTGGGGCGAGCAGAACCGCAAGCGGCTTTTAAACGTGGTGGGTGTAGAGCCTGCAAATGTTACGGTTACAGGGTATGTAACATTGGATTTTTATCGGTGGCCTTTGAACAATATGCTTATCTCCCGCGACAAACTGTTCGCGCGGTATGGACTGGACCCGAAAAAGCGGACTGCCTTGTTTATCTCGTCTTTCGTTTTTGCAAAAATGCCTAAGTTGAACAGTGTTAGTCCGCTGATGACGGATCAGGCAATCGATATTTTCCGTACTGCCAGTATTGACAGCCAAAGTGCATTTCTGACATGGGCGAAGCAGCTGTTGGCTGAGCCAGACGCCGAAAATGTGCAGATTATTTACCGACCCCATCCTTCAGAGATGAAAAATCCCGAGCTACAGGCAATGCAAAGGACGACTCGAGGGTTCTTCTGTATTCCTGACGAGGCCATCAAGCACTGGCTGAATGCGTGCGATGTGATTTATAATTGGAACAGTACAAGCGCCATTGAAGCTTACTTCAGCGGTAAACCCACGTTTGTAATCCGGCCGGTATTCATGCCTCGTAGTAGCGCGATGCCCATTTTTAACAACTGCTCCTTTGTGCGTACCTTTGAGGAGTTCCGTCAGACACTGTATTACGGGGACGACCCGCAAGTGCAGGCGCAGTACAGTATGGACATCAATCTGCTCAATGAATGGTATAGTGTGGGGGAAACTCCGGCGTATATTCGAGTATGTGATATGCTGGAACAGACCATTAAGGACGATGGTTTTCACAGCCCGGTTCTGGAAACACGACCCCATTTACTCTATTATCGAGGAAACATCGAGAGAATTTCGGGTGTGCTAATCAAGCATGTGCTTGCGAATCACGTGGCGAATCCATTGCGTTACTGGTTGGTATACCGACTGCGAGGAAACTTGCGTTATGTGTGGCCACGTCGAATTCGCATGTGGTTGCGGGCTGGGAAACGCTGGTTGTTGCAGCTTCAGGGCGGGAAGCAGGCTCAGAATCGGTACCTTGCAATAAAAAATGAGTTGCAGGCTGACCGGCAGGAGAGCCGGTCGCTCAACGAACGGCGTCGTGAAGAGAAAAAGGCGATCCGCCGACAGACCGATGAGTTAGTTGGAATGCTAAAAAATGCTTTGTTTTCTGAGGATTGCGTGCAGAAGAGGCGGTACGACAAGGAAAAAGCCCGCCAGCATTTGATTCGCAGCTCACAGCTTAAACGTGAGAAAGCACGGATGAGGCAGTGTTTGAATGCCCGCGCAGAGGCGGACAAATTGGAATAAAACGCACACTGGCACTCGTTAGGCCTCTGGAAGAGAAGAAATCGACAGCTCTTATCCAGCAAAACTGTAGTGTGGACAAATAAGACAAAATCGAGCATAATTAAAACAGAGGATGACACAGTATTTTCGGCCAGAGAAAGGATGAAACCAGTGCCCCTGTCGCTTTTTACCACCGGCATCTACGGTTATCTTGACTTCGTTCTGATCGGCTGGACCCTGGGCCTTGTTTGGCTCGCGGTGCGGGCGCTTGTGACGGCAAAAGGCAGCTTTGCGCAAAAAGTGCGCGCCGGCCTGAGCGATGAAGTGTTCTTGTTCGGCGGCTGGGGAGGCGATGTGCGGACAGCGGTCGGCGGCTGGATGTTCCTTTTGTCGGTGGCGCTGCTTGAGTTTGACATGTTCTTTATGAACAGTCTCGTGCGGGAACTGGACCTGCCGTGGTATGGCTTCCTCGCGTCCTGGCTGAACATCGCCTATTCGATGCTCCTTATTCTGAAAATAGTGCTCTTTACCCGCTATTCCGGCCGGCAGTTGGCTGCGGCATACTGCTTTTTCTTTGTGTTCCGCTGGGTCTATCTCAATAATCATCAGTACTGGTTCGCCATGGTGCTGTTCTACATGCTTGCGGCAAAGGACGCTCCGCTGCGGCGCACGTTGAAAGCAGGGCTTGTGACGAGCTGCGCCAGCTTTCTGGCGGTGGCGCTGGCCTCGTCGGCCGGATGGATCGGCACCCTGTCCGAATTGTGGGACGATGGCCGCATGCGCAACAGCTTCGGATATGGGTGGTATAATCTCACCGGAGTTATCGTGCTTGCCCTGTGCCTTATGTATGTCTGCCTGCGGCAGGTCCGTAATTTCAAATGGTTCGATTTTGTCGTGCTGGCTGCGGCGCTGGTGTTTTGCAACGAGGGGCCTGCCAGCCGTGCGGCTGTGGTCTGCCTCGCGCTGCTCATCGCGCTGACGCTGCTGCTCCGCTTTTTACCGGGGATCGCGCGGCCGGTGTGGGTACGGGCGCTGGTGAGTGCAGCTCCCGTGCTGGCGTTGGCGGCCAGCCTGCTGGGCAGCTGGCTGTACACGCCGGACAACGCGCTGCTGGTGAAGCTGAACGATATCTTTACGGGCCGCCTGTACCTTGCAAACAAAGCCCTTTCCGAAACATCCCTGGCGATCGCGGGGCAGGGCCTGTGGGACGCCGATTACGTTGTGGACAACTGCTTCGCCAACCTGTGGATCTATGCGGGCCCGGTGGCGAGCGTTCTGCTCTGGGGTGCAATGGCGGCGCTGCTCTGGCGGCTCATGAAAAAGGGCGCCGTGACCGAGAGCGCCTGCCTTGTGGTGATGCTGGCCCACGGGTTCATGGAGAACCACGTCATCTGGCCCTGCGTCAATGTGTGCCTGTGGCTGATGCCCTGCGTGCTCTTCCTGCTGCCGAAAGAGCGGGTGGGGGATTTCGCGCCTGACACGGGCGCCCCGCAAACGGCTTTTTGAATCGAAAATACGGGCACGGCGTCTTCGCTGAAGTGTGACGCTGCCGCAAAAGGGGCATGCCCCTTTTTTTCCGTGATGGGAACCATCACGGAAAATCCTTCTTGTCAGCATAAAGAAAAAGGTGTGTGGAACAATGCGCAGGCATCAGGGTCTTGTAAATATCGCCAATTTCACCATTGACGTGGGGCTGATCCTGGTCGCCTACGGCTTGGCCACCTGGCTGCGAAACGGCTATATGGGCGGCGCTCCGACCTCCTTTTTCAGCCTGTTCGACCGGCAGTATGTGGTGGTGGCCTGCGTCTATGCGGTGTGCATCGGCCTTGCCTATGTGTTCTGCCGCTTATACGGTTCATTCCGGTTCCGGAATTTCTTTCAGGAAGCCGGCACCATCGCCGTCATCAACGGCGTCGGTATTCTCGGCGTGGGCGCTGTGCTGTACATTGCCCGCCTCACCGACTTTTCCCGTATGGTGCTGGGCTTTTTCTATGTGTTCAGCGTGGGGCTGGTGCTGGCGAAACGGCTTGTGTTCCGTTCGATCTTGCGGCACAGCCGGAGTCTGGGATATGCCCGGCGGAACCTTCTTGTGGTGGGCGACGGGGAATTTACCGAGCGCTACATCCGGTATGTAAAGGAGAACGTCCGGTATGGGTACCAGCTGGTGGGGTATGTGTCCTCGCAGGCCCATCCGGAATACGGTGAGGCGCGCCTGGGCGGATACGACGATTTCTCCGCGCTGCTGAGCAGACAGCGGGTGGACCAGGTGGTCTTTGCCTTGTCCGGCACGGATATGGACCGGCTTGGCGGAATGATCGCCGCCTGCGGCCGCTACGGCGCAAAGGCGTCGGTGATCCCCCAGTACAACGATTTCATTCCTGCCACGCCCACGGTGGAGGCGGCGGGGAACCTGAAGCTGCTGAACGTGCGCAGCACCCCGGACAAGGGCCCGATTTGGGCGTTCGTGAAGCGTGCGATGGATCTGACCGGGGCGATGGTGGGATTGGTACTGGCCAGCCCTATTATGCTTATCACCGCCATCGCGGTGAAACGGTGCGACGGCGGTCCCGCGATTTTTGCCCAAGAGCGTGTGGGGAAAAACGGCGTTCATTTCAAAATGTACAAGTTCCGCAGCATGTATGTGGATGCGGAAGAGCGACTGGCGGAACTGCAGAAATACAATCAGGTGGATGGGCCGGCCTTCAAGATGGAGAACGACCCCCGCGTTACGCCGGTGGGAAGCTTCATCCGTAAGACCAGCATCGATGAGTTGCCGCAATTGTGGAACGTGCTGAAAGGGGAAATGAGCATCGTGGGGCCGCGGCCTCCGCTCCCCCGGGAAGTGGCACAATACACCGACTGGGACTGGGGCCGTCTGGCGGTGAAACCGGGTCTCACCTGCTACTGGCAGGTGAGCGGGCGCAGCGATGTGGGCTTTGAAGACTGGATGCGCCTGGACCTGAAATATGTGGAGGAACAGGGATTCCTCACCGATATGAAGATCCTCTTCAAAACCGTGGGTGTGGTGCTGCGGGGCGACGGCGCGTATTGAGCGCCGCCCGCGCAAAGGATGGCCCGCAGGAGGGAAAGCAAGATGCAGCATGTGTTTATCGTCGGGGCCAAGTCGCTGGGGGCGTACGGCGGCTATGAGACCTTCGTGTATAAACTGACGGAATATCACCAGCACAACGGAGAATTGAAGTATCATGTGGCCTGCAAGGCAAATGGCGACGGCTGCATGGACGAGACCCGGCTGCCGCAGGCCCGGCCTTTGGACGACGGCGTATTTGAGCTTCACAACGCCCGCTGCTTTAAAATCAAGGTGCCGAACATCGGGCCCGCGGAGGCTATTTTTTATGACATCGCGGCACTGGAAGCCTGCTGCCGCTATATCGAGGAACACCACATTCCCCATCCCATCGTCTATATTTTGGCCTGCCGCATCGGCCCCTTTGCGGCGCATTTCCAAAAGCGCATCCACAAGCTGGGCGGCAGAGTGTTCCTGAACCCGGACGGCCACGAGTGGCTGCGGGCCAAGTGGAGCGCGCCCGTGCGCAAATACTGGAAATTGTCCGAAGGGATGATGGTCCGGCACAGCGACCTCGTCGTCTGCGATTCAACGAACATCGAAAGTTACATCCACGCCTGCTACGACGGCAAAGGCCCCGGCGGCGCAGATCCCCGCACCACCTACATCGCCTACGGCGCGGAGACGCGGGACAGTGCCCTGCCGGACGATGCCCCGCAGTACACGGCATGGCTGCGGGACAAGGGCCTTGCGCCCGGCGGCTACTACCTGGTGGTGGGCCGCTTTGTGCCGGAGAACAACTATGAGACGATGATCCGGGAATTCATGAAGAGCACGTCGCCCCGGGATTTTGCCATCATCACCAACGTGAACGACAAGTTCCTGGAGCAGCTGGAGGCCCGGCTGCACTTCAAAAATGACCCACGCATCAAGTTCGTGGGCACGGTCTACGACCAGGAGCTGCTGAAAAAGATCCGGGAAAACGCCTGGGGCTATCTCCATGGCCATGAGGTGGGCGGCACCAATCCCAGCCTGCTGGAGGCGCTGGGCAGCACCGACCTGAACCTGCTGCTGGACGTGGGCTTCAACCGGGAGGTGGCCGAGGACGCGGCGCTCTACTGGACGAAGGAGCCGGGCTGTCTGGCCGCACTGATCGAACGGGCGGACAAGATCTTGCCCAGCGAGGCGCAGGCCTGGGGCGAAAAGGCCAAACAGCGGGTGAAAACGGCTTACAGCTGGCAGAAGATCGGGCAGGAGTATGAGAAGGTCTTTGCCGAGGACAGAAACAGCGCGCAAAACGTCTGATGTTCCGTCCCGTCTGAGCCCGTCCGCACATTCATTGCAAAAGGAGAAGCCCATGAAAGCAGCGGTCTTGATGTCCACTTACAATGGCGCGAGATTCATCCGGGAGCAGCTTGACTCCATTCTCGGTCAAACAGGTGAATTTGAGTTGGATTTGTGGGTGCGGGACGACGGCTCAACGGACGGCACGAAAGATATCCTCAACGACTATGAATCGAGAGGGCTCCTTCGGTGGTATACGGGCGAAAATCTGGGCCCGGCACAGAGCTTCCTTGATCTTGTGCGGCGCACTTTGGGTTACGACTGGTACGCGTTTGCGGACCAGGATGATTTCTGGATGCCTGAAAAATTGTCGTGGGCGCTGGAAACTCTGGAAAAGATCGATGCCGCCCGGGAGAATGCCGTGCTGTATTTTTCCAACGCGGAGCTGGTGGATGAAGCCTTGTCGCCGCTGGGCCGGTGTGTGTATAAAAGCGCGCCTCGAACAGATTTTCGAACTGTGACCTGCGCGGGTGGATGCCTTGGGTGCACCATGGTGTTCAACAATGTCCTTGCCCGGATGATACAGGAGAAGGCGGCGCCGGACAGGGTGGTCATGCATGATTTCTATGCGGTGGAATTGTGCGGAGCGATGGGCGGCCGGGTCGTGTTCGACCCAAGATGCAGCATGAAGTATCGCCAGCACGGCGGCAACACGATCGGTGTGCCGCATGGTTTGTGGGGGACGCTGGTCGAGCGGCTCCGCTCGGTAAGCAACGCCGGAGCGACAGGCATCGCGGAACAGGCACGGTCACTTTTGACGCTGTACGGCAGTGAATTGAAAGAAGATGACCGGGCATGGCTGGAGAAGGTGGCCGGGTATAAGCGGTCGCTTTTTTCCAGGGCGGGGCTGGCACTGTCCTGCAAGACGAGATATATGAACAAGAACATGAGCGCCACCATCCGCTGTGCCATCTTTCTTGGAACGCGATGAAACGGCGGCAAACAGCCAAAGCTGTGAAAACAGCAGGCGGTGAAGGCGGGAGCAGAGGAAAACAATGGGCAAAAGCATAAAAGTGAACTATTTCCTCAATATGAGCTATCAGGTGCTGGTGCTCCTTGTGCCGATCGTTACAACACCGTACATTGCCCGAACGCTGGGCGCGGAAGGGATCGGCATTTACAGCTACACCTATTCTGTGGTTTCCTGCTTTGTGCTGGCTGCGGTGATGGGCACAACGTCCTATGCCCAACGGACCATTGCATACTACCAGAACGATGTGGTCGAACGAAGCAGAATGTTTTTCGACGTTTTTTCATTTCGCCTTGTGACCACGCTGCTGTGCAGTGCGGTCTATTGCGTTTATCTGGCTTCGGGCTTTTGCAAGTACAAGGTGCCCGCCCTGGTGCAGATGCTGTATCTGGTGGCTGTTGCGGCGGACGTCTCCTGGTTGTTTCAGGGGATGGAAGAGTTCAAAAAAATCGTCGTGCGGGACACACTGACCAAACTGCTGAACGTCTTTCTGCTGTTTTTGATGGTAAAATCTCCGGACGACGTGGTGGTCTACACCGGGATACTCGGCGGCATGACGCTGCTGGGGAATCTGTCGGTGTGGCCGTACGTGCCGCGTCTTGTCCGCGCCATTCCGATGCGGGAATGGCGGCCGTTCAAGGATGTGCGGGAGATATTTCTCTTGTTCATTCCGACCATTGCGATCCAGCTGTACAGCGTGCTGGACAAAATGATGATCGGGGCGTTCTCGCCCAGCGCGGCAGAAAACGGGTATTATGAGCAGACCGAGAAGGTAGTGCGTGTTGCGCTGATGGTCGTCACCTCGCTGGGAACGGTGGTAGCGCCCCGGATCGCCCAGCTGTATCACAAACAGGATGAAGCGGGGATCAAGAGCTACCTGAAAAAGTCGTTTCAGTTCGTGTGGCTTCTGGGCGTGCCCATCATGTGCGGCCTTATTGGATTTGCGCATCTGTTTGTGCCGGTGTTTTACGGGCCGGGATATGAGAAGATCGAGATCCTGATGCCCATCTACAGCTGTGTGGTGGTCGCTGTTTCCATCAGCAATGTGGTCGGCGTGCAGTACCTCATCCCCACAAAGCAGCAGAACGTATATACGATGGCCGTTGTGACCAGCGCTGTGGTGAACGTGGCCATGAACGCGGTGCTGATCCCAAGATTTCTTTCGGTGGGTGCGGCAGCCGCATCAGTCGCGGCAGAAGCGATAGGAGCATCGATGCTGCTTGCCTTCCTCAGCAGGAAAAAGCTTGTGAACATTGGGGAATTGCTGCGTCTTTCGGTAAAAAACTGGATCGGCGGGCTGTTGATGCTGGTCGCGGTCTATCTGTTCTGCCGGTCGGCAGATCAGACGTTCCTGATGCTGTGTGTGGCCATTGGAGGCGGCGCATCCGTATATTTTGGAACGCTGTTGTTGATGCGCGACGCATTTCTGATGGAAAATATAAAGATGGTATACGCCAGGCTGAGAAACAAACGAAACCGCCAGGCCCCGGACGGAAAGGGCTGATACGGGCGGTTCCGCCTCACGGCGCTGCGAAAGCCAGGAATACAGAAGGGGGATCACGTGGCTGTGATGGAAAAAACACCGGGGAAAAAGCTGACGTTCCGAGAGGCGCAGCTGGGGGCGTTTGAGGTGCTGCGGTTCATCGACAAACTGTGCACAGAGCAGCAGCTGACCTATTTTTTGATGTACGGCTCGCTGATCGGCGCCATTCGCGACAAGGGCATCATCCCCTGGGACGACGACATCGACGTGATGATGCCCCGGCCTGACTACGACAGGCTGGTGCGCTACTGTGCCGGGCACGAGAAGGAGATGGCTCCCTTCAAGCTGTTTGAAAACTCGTTGGAGCCCCAGTATCCCCATCCCATCGCCCGCATGAGCGACATGCGCTATAAAATAGAGTTTGACAACGAAAAGGACTACGGCATCGGCTTGTTCGTGGATATTTATCCTCTGGACGGCGTGGGCAGCGATATGGCTGCGGCCCAGAAACTGGTGCACAAAAGCAAGCGCACCGCATCGCTCTGCTTCCTCACCAGCCGGAAGGGATACGGCGTGGATAACACCGCCTCCCGCCTGAAAATGGCCGTCAAACTGCCCGCTTATCTTTGGGCGAACCTGCTGGGTAACCGGCATTACATCCAAAAGCAGGAGTGCCAGTGCCGGAAAAACGCCTATGAGGCCAGCGAATATGTGGCCTGTGTGGCTCAGCCCTGGACGGAGCGCCGGGGGCAGAACAAGAACGTCTACAAAAAAGAGTGGTTCTCCACCATCCGTGTACCCTTTGAGACCGGCGAGTTTCCTGTCCCGGCGGAGTACGACCGCATTCTGAAAATGGGTTACGGCGATTATATGACTCCGCTGCCGGAAGACCAGCGGGGGACCCACCACACATACGATACCTATCGTTTGGACGAACAGTGAGCAGGTGCCGGGAATGAACGGGTTTGTTGCGATTTTCAAAAAAGTGAACGGGGCGGCGGTGTTGCGGCAGTATGCTCAGTCCCGGGTGCTGTTCTTCGCGCTGGTGCAGACGGCGCTGCAGGGCTTTTCCCGCACATCGCTGGAGATCGTGCGCCTTTCGGTGAACAACCGGGTGCTGCGCCGGCTGCGCAAAAAGTACCGCCGTTTCATCGCCGACTGGCAGGCACAAAACGGCGAAACGCTGCCCCGGCAGCGCTCAAACAAGGTCTGGGTCTGTTGGCTGCAAGGGATGGAGAACGCGCCGGACGTGGTGAAACGGTGCTACCGCTCCCTGCAGGAGAACCTGCCTGACCGGGAGATCGTGCTGCTCACCCAGGAAAATTACAGGGATTACGTTTCCTTCCCGGCATTCATCGAGGAGAAGATACAGGCGGGCCTCATCACGCGCACCCATCTGACCGACCTTCTGCGTCTGGAGCTGCTGATCCGTTATGGCGGCACTTGGATCGACTCAACGGTGTTCTGCTCCGGCAAAAACATCCCGGAATATATGCTGGACTCAGACCTGTTTTTGTTCCAAACTCTCAAGCCGGGGCGGGACGGTCAGGCAACGGTCATCTCCAGCTGGTTCATCACTGCCTGCACAAATCATCCCATCCTCCTTCTGACGCGGGCACTGTTGTATGAATACTGGGCGCATCACAAAAAGATGATCGATTACTTCCTGCTCCATGATATGTTCCAATTGGCCATCGAGGCTTACCCGGAGGAGTGGGAGCGGGTCATCCCGGCGGACAACGCCATGCCCCATGTGCTGCTCCTGCGGCTGTTCAGCCCCTTCGATGAGAGTGTTTGGAAAGCGCTGGTCCAGAGAGACTGCTTCCACAAGCTCAGCTACAAATTTGCAGAAGAGATGAAAACGAAACCGGGCACCTATTATGCCCACCTGATGAACAACGGCCTGCCCCAGTGAGCGGCGGCCCCATCCCCGCGCCCCGCACGCCAAGCCAATGGCGCGCGGGGCGCAGCTGTTTGACATCGCCCCGGAAGTATGGTATATAACAGAAAGAGTGTTCACGAAAAGCGGTATGGTGATAAACATGAACAGACAGGAAATGGACGTTCTGCTTTGCATCGCGCAGGGCTGCAATGAAAATCAACGGGCCCTTGCCCGAATGACAGGCCACTCACTGGGGGTGGTGAACCGCTGCCTGCATGCACTGGCAGAGGCGGGGTATCTGAACGAGGCGGATGCACGGCTCACCTCAAAGGCCAGGGAACTGTTGGAAAACTCCCGGCCTTCCGGCGCGGTCATTTTGGCGGCGGGATACGGGATGCGCATGGCCCCCATCGGCACAGAGGTCCCCAAGGGGCTGCTGGAAGTGCGGGGAGAACGCCTGATCGAGCGGCTGATTCGCCAGTTGCAGGCGGCAGACGTCACGGATATTTCGGTGGTGGTGGGCTTCAAAAAAGAAGCGTTTGAGTATCTGATGGATGAGTTCGGCGTGAAGCTTGTGGTCAATCCGGAATACGGCACCCGGAATAACCTGTATTCTCTGCTGCGAGCAAAGGAAAAGCTGGGGGGAAGTTATCTGCTGCCCTGTGACCTTTGGTGCGCGGAAAACCCGTTCAGAAGGTATGAGCTGTATTCCTGGTACATGGTGAGCGACGCCCAAAGTGAGGAGAGCGATGTGCGGGTCACCCGCGCAAGAGAACTTGCGCCGGCAAAACCAGGGCAGGCGGGTGCGCGCATGGTGGGCATCGCTTACTTCACTCCCCGGGACGGAGAGGCGCTGCGCAAGTCCATGGAGACGCTGGAAGCTACCGGTCTGCACAAGAACGATTTTTGGGAGGCGGCGCTGTTTGCGGGCGGTCAGCCTGCGGTGGCGGCCCGTGTGGTGCGGGACGGTGCGGTCAGCGAGATCAACACCTACGAAGAACTGAAAGAACTGGACGGCGCGTCGGTGCATCTGCGCTCGGAAGCGCTGCAGGCGGCAGCGTCTGCGCTGGGCGCTTCGGTGGAAGAGATCCGGGACATCGAGGTGCTCAAAAAGGGAATGACCAACCGCTCCTTCCTCTTCTCCTGCCGGGGGAAACGCTATATCATGCGCGTTCCCGGCGAGGGGACCGAGCGGCTCATCGACCGGGCCCAGGAAGCGCAGGTCTATCGCGCCATTGCAGGCAGAGGGCTGTGCGACGACCCGGTCTATCTCGACCCTGACACGGGATTCAAGATCACGGCTTTTCTGGAAGGAGCAAGAAGCTGCGACAGCGCCAGCGCGGACGATCTTCGCCGCTGCATGAAAAAGCTGCGGGAGTTCCATGAGATGAAATTGCAGGTGGGGCATACCTTTGACATCTTTGCTCAGATCGATTTTTACGAAGACCTGTGGGCGGGAGTGCCCTCTGTGTACCGGGATTATGAAACGACAAAAGCGAATGTGCTGAAACTCCGCCCCTACATCGAGGCGCACGCGGGCCGCAAGGTGCTCACCCACATTGACGCCGTGCCGGACAATTTTCTCTTTTATCCCGATGGGGCGGGGGAGGCTCTGCAGCTGACCGACTGGGAATATGCCGGCATGCAGGACCCCCATGTGGATATTGCCATGTTCTGCATCTACGCCATGTATGACAAAGAACAGGTGGACGCGCTGATCTCAATGTATTTTGAAGGGGATTGTCCCCGGGAGACGCGGCTGAAAATATACTGCTATATCGCGGCCTGCGGGCTGCTGTGGAGCAACTGGTGCGAATTCAAGCGGAACCTTGGCGTGGAGTTCGGGGAGTATTCTCTGCGCCAGTACCGCTATGCCAAGGAGTATTTCCGTCTGTTCAAAGCGCAGTGCCCGGAGGGCCTGCCGGATGTGCAGACAAGAGGGGAGAACGGGGAATGAGCTTTATCGTTGATAACGCGGTCATCCTGGCGGCGGGATTTTCCAGCCGGTTCGCGCCGCTCTGCGCCGAGCGCCCCAAGGCGCTGATCCCCGTGCGGGGCGAAGTGCTGATTGAGCGCCAGATCCGCCAGCTGCGGGAAGCCGGGGTGAAAGATGTCATTTTGGTGACGGGCTACAAAAAAGAGGCGTTTGAGTACCTGCGGGACAAACTGGGCGTGATCCTGGTGGAAAACCCGGAGTATGCCCGGCGGAACAACCATTCCTCCATCCGGGCGGCGGCCCGCTATCTGGGCAACAGCTACATCTGCTCCTCGGACAATTATTTTGAGCAAAACCCCTTTGAAAACCGGGTGGACGCGCCTTACTACGCGGCGGTGTATGCGGCGGGGCAGACACGGGAATGGTGCCTGACCACCGACCGGGAGGACTGGATCACAGGTGTGACGATGGGCGGGCACGACCAGTGGTACATGCTGGGGCATGTGTTCTGGAACGCGGACTTCGCGCGGACCTTCCTCTCCATACTGGACGCCTGTTACGATGTACCGGGAACAGAGGGGCTGCTGTGGGAGTCCATCTATGTGGCCCATCTGGACCGGCTGAAGTTGAAGATGCGCCGGTATGAGCAAAACGTGATCCGGGAGTTCGACACGTTGGACGAGCTGCGGGAATTTGACGAGACCTATCGGAACGACACCGGCTCGCCGCTGATGGAGAGTCTGGCCCGGCGTTTCGGCTGTCCGCAGGGGGCCATCACCGGCTGCCGGCCCTGGCATGTGTCCGGCGGCCAGCCGGAAGGCTTTTTGTTTGAACACGCCGGCCGCACTTACCGCTGCCGCTACGCGGACGGACAGGTGGAAGCGGCGGACGAGCGGTGAACCCGGACGGCGGGGGACGTTCCCAGCACGGCCGGCATCCGGAACGAAACGGGAGAGGACGGGAAGATTATGATAACGGGACTCTCGGCGGGTGTCCTGTGGGCGCTGGACACCGTAATCTTGGGCATCGCGCTTTCCATGACGCCCTTTGTGTCTGCCGGTCAGGCAGCGGCGTTGGCCCCCTTCGTAAGCACGTTCCTCCATGACGCGTGTTCCTCTCTGTGGATGCTGCTGTACATGGGGGTCCGGCGGCAGTGGAGGCAGACCTTCCGCGCCCTCAAGACCCGCAGCGGCAGGTTTATCCTGCTGGGAGCGCTGCTGGGCGGACCCGTCGGAATGACGGGCTATGTGTATGCAATCCACTCCATCGGTCCGGCCTACACCGCCGTCATTTCCTCTGTGTTCCCGGCGGTGGGAGCACTGCTTTCCTGGGTGTTCCTGAAAGAGAGGATGAGGCCGCTTCAAATCGCCGGGTTGGCCGTCAGCATCCTCGGCGTGATGGCGCTGGGCTATGCCCCGGGCTCGGCACGGCCGGAGCACGCCGCGTTCGGCTTTGCCTGCGCTCTGCTGTGCTGCTTTGGATGGGCGGCAGAGGCAGTCATCTGCGCCTGGGGAATGCGGGATCCCGACGTCAGCAATGAACAGGCTTTGCAGCTGCGGCAGCTCACGTCGGCTCTGGTTTACGGCGTGGTGCTGCTGAATGTGTTTCGCGGCTGGGGGCTCACCACCGCGGCGTTGACTGCGGCGGCATTTCCCGTTGTGGCGCTGAGCGCGCTGTTCGGCACAGCGTCTTATCTGTTTTATTACAAGGCCATCAAGACCATTGGAGCGGCAAAGGCGATGGCGCTGAACATCACCTATTCCGCATGGTCCATCCTGTTCTCACTGATCCTTTTGGGCACGATGCCCGACTTGAAAAGTACTGTGTGCGCAGTTGCCATCCTTGGCGGCTCCGTGCTTGCGGGAACAGACCTGAAAGAACTGACCGCCCGATGAAAGAAACAAAGCCGGCCCCGCATTTCTGCGGGGGCCGGCTTCGTTTATCGTTCGGATGCGGACGTTGAATGGATGCGCCCTGCCTTACTTCGTCTCTTTTGCGAAGTTGTCGAAGTAACCCTGGATGAAGATGATGGGGGTGCCCTTGTCGCCGGAGCCGCTGGTCAGGTCGCACAGGCTGCCGATCAGGTCGGTCAGGCGGCGGGGGGTGGTGCCCTGGCTGGCCATCTGGCCCTTCAGGTCGGCGTCCTTGTGGTTGATGCTGTCCTTGATGGCGGCGGTCAGCGCCTCGCCGGACAGGTCGGCGAAGTCGTTATCCGCCAGATACTTCAGCTTCAGCTCGTTGGGCTGGCCTTCCAGGCCGGAGGTGTAGGCGGGGCTGACCACAGGGTCCGCCAGCTCCCAGATCTTGCCCACGGGGTCCTTGAAGGCGCCGTCGCCGTAGACCATGGCCTCGATTTGCTTGCCGGTGGCCTTGCGCAGGCTGTCGGCCAGCGCGTCCACAAAGGTCTGGCAGTCGCGGGGGAAGAGCTTCACGCTCTCCTCGGTGGCCTTGTTGGAGCCCAGCAGGCCGAACTGCTCGTTGCAGCCGCTGCCGTTCACCGGGGCGGTCATGATGTCGCTGAGCAGCAGCACCTTCTCGGCGCCCGCGGCCTCCAGGCGGCGCTTGGAGCGGAAACGGCTGTGGATGTCGCAGCACAGCACGTTCTTGGTGTAGGGCAGGATGGCCCGCACGTCGTTGGCGAAGACGAACTCCACCTCGCAGCCCTGGCTGCGGAACAGTTCGCCGTAGTACTCCACGTAGTCCACGCCGGTGAAGGGATGCTTCACATAGCCGAACAGCTCGCGGTACTTCTCTTCGCTGAGCACGTCGCTCCAGGGGTTCACGCCCTTCTCGTCCAGCAGGTCCTCATCGAACAGATGGTTGCCCACCTCGTCGGAGGGATAGCTCATCAGGATGTAGGCCTTCTTGAAGGCGCGGGCGATGCCCTTGAGGCAGATGGCGATGCGGTTGCGGCTGAGGATGGGGAAGGTCAGGCCGATGGTGTCGGTGCCGAACTTGGCGGCACAGTCGGCGGCGATGACGTCCACACTGGCGTAGTTGCCCTGGCTGCGGGCCACCACGGCCTCGGTCACGGCCACGATGTCCTTGTCCTGAAATTCGATGTTCTGCTCCTTGCCGCAGGCGAGGATGGCGTCGGTGACGATTTTGACCAGGTCGTCGCCCTCCCGGATGACCGGGCAGCGCACGCCGCGGGATGTAGTGCCGACAGTTCGCATAATTCAGTTCTCCTTTACCCTTTCGATCTGCGCCCGGTCCTGTGGCCCGCCGGCCTGCCGGGAAAAAAGTCCGTACCTATTATATAGGAAACGCCCGGTGAAATGCAAGGGAACAAACCGCCCAAAGCGCCGGATTTGGCCGAAGCGGGCGCTTTTTTCACGCTTTTTGCCTGCCGCCGCCCGCCGGCGAAGCGGTGAAATGTAAAAAACATGTTAAATAACGGCTTGCGCCCGGGCGGTTTTGTGCTATGATAGGACACGGACGTTATTTCTGAATGAAAACGAATGTGTGAGAAAGAAGGCGCATCGGTTTGGCTGGCAGCTATGAGATGAACATGACCAGCGGCCCGCTTCTGGGCAAGATCCTGACCTTTTCCTTCCCTTTGATGTGCTCGGGCGTTTTGCAGCTGCTGTTCAACGCGGCGGACATCATCGTGGTGGGCCGCTACACCGGCCACACGGCGCTGGCGGCGGTGGGTTCCACCTCGGCACTCATCAACCTGATCGTCAACCTGTTCGTGGGCCTTTCGGTGGGCGCGAATGTGCTCATCGCCCGCAGCTACGGCGCGAAGAACATGGATGCGGTGCACAAGGGCGTGCATACCGCCATGCTCACCGCGGTGGTAGGCGGCGTGTTCCTGATCTTTGTGGGCGTGGCGGCCTCCCGCCCCATGCTGAGCCTGATGGGCACCCCGGACGACGTGATCGACCAGGCCGCCCTCTACCTGCGCATCTACTTCGTGGGCGCGCCCAGCCTGCTGGTCTACAACTTCGGCGCGGCTATCCTGCGGGCGGTGGGCGACACCCGGCGGCCCCTCTACTTCCTCACCCTGGCAGGCATCATCAATGTGGTGCTGAACCTGGTGTTTGTCATCGTGTTCTCCCTGGGCGTGGCGGGCGTGGCCCTGGCCACCATCATCAGCCAGACAGTTTCCGCCTATCTCGTCGTGGTCTGCCTGCAGCACAACACCGGCGCGTTCCGGCTGGTGCTGCACGAGCTTCGCATCGACCCGGCGCAGTTCCGGGAAATTTTGCGCATCGGGGTGCCTGCCGGCGTGCAGGGCATGGTGTTCAGCCTGTCCAACGTGCTTATCCAGTCCTCGGTGAACAGCTTTGGCTCGGCGGTGATGGCGGGCAACACCGCCGCCTCCAACATCGAGGGCTTCGTCTATACCTGCATGAACGCCGTCTCCCAGACTTCCATGAGCTTTGTGAGCCAGAACGTGGGCGCCCGCCGCTTCGCCCGGGTGGACAAGGTGGTGGCGCAGTGCATGATGCTCTCGGCGGCGGTGGGCGCCGGCCTTGGCCTCAGCGCCTATCTGGCAGGCCGCTGGCTGCTGACCATCTACACCTCCGACGCCCAGGTCATCACCTACGGCCTCTACCGCATGAGCGTGGTCTGCACCACCTACTTCCTCTGCGGCTGGATGGACTGCCTGGCCTGCAGCGTCCGCGGCCTGGGCGCGTCGGTGCTGCCCATGGTGGTGTCCATCATCGGCGCCTGCCTGCTGCGCATCGTCTGGGTGATGACCATCTTTCAGTGGGAGCGCACCCAGCTCTGCCTGTACATCTCCTACCCGGTGTCCTGGGGGCTGACGGCGGCGGTGCACCTCATCTGCTTCCTCATCCTGCGCAAAAAGGTGCGCACGCAGACCCCCGAAGAACCGGCCGCGGCAGCGGCCTGAACCTGAACGAAACATCCCCCGCCCGGCGGAAAGCCGGAGCGGGGGATGTTTTTTGCAAAAGAGCGTTACAGCACGATGAGGTCCTTGGTGCAGTGGGTGAAATCCTCGAAACCGTCCTCGGTGATCACGCCCATATCCTCGATGCGCACGCCGAAGCGGTTTTCCAGATAGATGCCCGGCTCCACGGTCATCACGATGCCCGGCTGCATCAGGTCGGTGCAGACCTGATTGAAGCGGGGATTCTCGTGACCGTCCAGACCGATGCTGTGGCCCAGCCCGTGCTCAAAGCAGCCTTCGTATCCGGCGCGGTTGATGAAGTCGCGGGCGACGCGGTCCACCTGCTGGCCGGTCACGCCCGGACGAATGGCCCGCAGGGCTTCTTCTTGAGCGGCGCGCACGATGGCGTAGACTTCCCGCTGCTCGTCGGTGACGCTGCCCACCGCGAAGGTGCGGGTGCAGTCGGAGCCGTAGCCCTCCACCCGGGCGCCGAAGTCGATCATGATGAGGTCGCCCTTCTTCACCAGCTTGTCGCCGATGCCGCCGTGGGGCATGGAGGTTTTGTAGCCGGAGGAGGTGATGTAGCCGATGTTGTAATCTCCCGAGCCGTGACGGATCATGTAGCTGCCCAGGGCGATCTTTATCTCCGACTCCATCATGCCCGGATGCACCTGTTCCAGAACGTGGACATAGGCGTCGTCGGCGATCTGCTGAGCCTTGCGGATGCAGTCCAGCTCATAAGCGTCCTTGATGCGGCGCAGGCCCTTGACCATTTCGTCGGCGCACAGGTCGCTGCGGATGTGCCAGGCGGGGAACCGGGCCTCCAGCTTCTGCTTGCGGCCCACCGGCATGAGGGACTGCTCAATGACCAAATCCCTGTCTGCGTCCGTCAGGCGGCCCAGGGTCTCGTCGATGTCGGCGCACAGCACCACCTCGCAGTCGCGGGTGTAGCGCTTGGCCATCTCGTAATAGCGGAAATCCACCAGCAGCCATGCGCCCTCGGGTTTGACCAGAAGGCTGCCCTCCCAGATGTCGGCGTAGGTGAGGTACTGCCGGTTCTTTTCGTCTTCCGCCAGCAGCTGGCCGACGCCGGCGGCCTCCATCTGCTGCTGCAGCTTTTCGATGCGATTGATTTTCATAACGCTCATCCCTTCACAGCGCCGGCAAAGCTTCCGGCTTTCTGGAATCTCTCCAGGATCAGATACAGAACGATGATCGGAATGATCACCAGCGTGGTGCCTGCCATGATGACCGGCCAGGGCGTGGAGAGGCCCTCGCTGATGGGCAGCAGCGAGATGGTGACGATCAGGGTGTACTTGGCCTGCTTGCGCAGGAACAGCAGCGGCCAGAAGAAGTCGTTCCAGCGGGAGATGAGGGTGACCGCGCCCCAGGAGGCCAGCGCCGGCTTGATGATGGGCAGAATGACCTTCCAGTAGATTTGGAAGTCGGTGCAGCCGTCGATGCGGGCGGCCTCGATCAGCTCATCGGGCACATCGGAAATGTACTGGTTCATGTAGAAGATGCCGATGGCGGTGGCGATCTTGGGAATGATGAGCGACCACAGGCTGTTGATGAGGTTCACCTTTTTCATGATGATGAACAGCGGCACCGCACCCACCTCGGCGGGCACCAGCATGGTGGCCAGCAAAAAGTAGAACAGGAAGTTCCGCCCCGGGAACTTGTATTTGGCAAAGGCAAAGCCCGCCAGCGAGCAGAAGAACAGGGAAGTGACGGTGCCCATCAGGGTGGTGAAGGTGCTGTTGAAGGTGTTCTGGGCGATGGGGATGAGCTCGGTCAGGCGGATAAAGTTGGAAAAGGTGGGGGACTGCACCACCAGGGAATGAAAGCCGGTCAGCGATTCCGAGGGGTCTTTGAAGGCGATCAGGCACATCCAAAGGATCGGGAAAACGCACACGAGCACGATGAAACACAACAGGATGTGGATCAGCCAGGTCGTGAGCGCCTGTCTTTTTCTGTACTCCATGGCTTAGATCTCTCCTTGTCTTTTTCTGATGCAGAACTGAACGATGGAGATCACCGTCAGCACGAACATGAGGAAGACGCCGATGGCGGAGGCATACCCCATGTTGAAGACGTTGAAGCCCGACTCATACATGTACTGGAACAGGGAGGTGTTGGACGTCCCCGGCCCGGGCAGGATGTAGGGCTCGTTGAAGATCTTCCACATGTCCACCGTCAGGGTGACCGAGCAGAAGAACAGCATGCCCTGGATGGAGGGCAGAGTGATGTAGATGAACTTTTTGATGAAGCCGGCGCCGTCCACGGTGGCCGCCTCATAGTAATCGTTCGGGATGCTCAACAGCTCCGACAGGATGATCATGGTGTACCAGGGCGTGTTGCGCCACACGATGAGCAGGATGACCGGGATCTTGGAGTATTCCAGGCTGGACAGCCAGGGGATCTTTGCCACATTGAAAAGGGAAAGAAACTCGTTCACAAGACCCATGTTCTCGTCAAAGAGCATGCGGAAGATAAGGCCCACGGCAATGGCGGCGCAGATGTTGGGCAAAAAGGTGGTGGTGCGGAAAAAGGCCCGCGCCTTGAGGCAGGGGCTGTTCAGCAGCAGGGCGATGCCCACCGCAAAGAACATGATGAGCACCAGACAGGTGACCCAGTAGACGATGGTGTTTGCAAAGGCCTCCCAGAACATGTCGTCCACAAAGATCTTCCGATAGTTTTCCAGGCCGATGTACTCCGGCGTGCCGATGCCGCGCCACTCGGTGAGGCTGATGTACACCGTCCACAGGGTGGGCACCAGCTGGAACACCAAAAACAACAGGAAGAATGGCATGATGAAAAGATAGGGGGCCTTATATTTCTTGATGGCGTGTTTCATTGCGTTCCCCTTTGAATCATGAGGGAAGGCCGCCGCGTTGGTCTGTGCGGGCGGCAGCCTTCCCTGTGTCTGCTTCGGGTTTACTTCACGACTTCGGCGGTGCCGATCTTAGCCTTGAGGTTGGCGTCCATGTTGGCGATGGCCTGCTCCATGGTCTGGCTGCCCGCCACATACTTCTCGATCTCGGCGGAGATGATGGTGTCGCCCTCGGCGTCCTGCGGGGTGACGATGAGGTTGACGGAACCGTTCTGCAGGGTCAGGGCCTCCCACTCGCGGAAGGACTGGCCGCCGTAGTAGTCAGAGGGCTCCTTCCAGAACTCGTCCTCCAGCATCTCCAGGGAGATGGGGTTGGAGTAGGGGGCGTTCTGCTCTTCCATGGATTCGGTCCAGGCCATGCGGGAAGCGCTGTCGAAGGTGTAGTCGTGCCAGATCTGCTCCAGCAGGCCCTGGTAGACGGTGTCTTCGCCCTTGTTCACGATGCACATGTAGCTGGAGACGGGGGCGCCGGCGGTGCCCACTTCCTCAAAGACGGGTGCGGACATGACGCGCCACTCGCCGGCAGTGGCCTGGCAGTTCTGACGCATGAACTCGTCCCAGTAGGCGCCCAGGTAGTAGGTGGCGATCTGGTGATTGTTGGTGGCGTCGTACATGGCGGGGTCGTACATCTCCACTCGCATCAGCAGGCCTTCGGAGTACAGGGTGTCCAGAGTGCCCAGGGCCAGTTTGGTGCCCTCGTCCTGGCCGATGACCACGTTGCCTTCGTCATCCCAGATCTTGGCGTTGGCCTGAGGCATCAGGCCGCGGCGGCCCCAGCACTTCCAGGTCATGTCGTTGGAGCCGATCCAGGAAAGATACACTTCGCCGTTGCTCTTTTCCTTCAGCTGGCGGCCGGCCTCGATGTAGCCGTCCATGGTGGCCATCATCTCGGGGTCGATGCCGTACTGGTCAAAGATGGCCTTGTTGTACATCAGCAGCTGGGGGCGCACCGAGTCGGGCAGGCCGTACATCTTTTCCTGCACGATGCCCTCATCCACGGCGCCGTCCACCATCTTGTCCACCAGGGGAGACAGGAACTCGGTCTCGTCCAGCAGCAGGTCCGCTTCCACCAGGTCCATCAGGTTCAGACGGTCCAGGAAAACGGCGTCGGGCAGGTCCTCGGTGGCACCGGCCAGTGCGGTCATGGTGACCTTCTCGCGGGCGTCGGCATTGCTCTCCACCTGCACGAATTCCACTTCCACCTCGGGGGCGATGTCCCGGTGCTCTTCCAGCCAGGTCTCGAAATACTGCTGGCGGTACTGGGGGTTGCCGTTCATGTAGATGGTCAGGGTGCCCGCGGGGTACTGGGTGACGCCGGCCTCGCTGCCGGATGTGCCGCCGGAGGCGGCGGGGGTGCTGCCGCAGCCGCAGACGCTGATGCTCATAAGGCCGGCCAGCAAAGCGCTGATAACAACATTCCTCTTTTTCATGGCTTTCAAAACCTCCTGATTGTGTTGTTCTTAGATCGTATGTACAGTGTCCGAAATGGACCGGATCCGGGACCAGGAAATCTCGCTGGGCAGGGTGCAGTCCGCGCCCAGGATGAACTTCGTCTTGCCCTGCTCGCTCACCAGCTGACGCACCGCGTCGTCCAGCTGCTCTTGGGTGCCCTCGGTCATCACGCCGGAGCGGTTGGGCAGCCCGCCCATAATGGTGCAGTCGCCGAAGAGCTTTTTGCCCTCTTCCAGAGAGCAGGGCGCCTCGTAGATGCCCCAGTTCACCACGTCGGCAAGAGGGGCGAAGTCGCGGTAGCGCTCCATGTTCAGCCCGTCCTTGCAGATGTGCAGGAAGCAGTAGCAACCTGTTTCGCGGATGGTCTGCATCACCCGCAGGTCGAAGGGCTTGATCCACTTTTCAAACTCCTCGTCGGTGAGCAGGTCCCGCTCGCCGCCGAGAGAGGCGTAGTAGATGCCGTCCACGCCTGCCTGGGCGTAGCTTTTGGTGAATTCGCACAGCCAGTCGCACACGGCTTCCAGCACCGGCAGCACCGCCGCCTCGTTCTGGCGAAGCCCGTTCAGGATGAAGTTGCGGGCCGTCAGATACTCCATCCCCTGGGTCTCCATGGGGTGGATGGAAGAGGCGCAGATGCCGTGCAGGGTGCCCAGCAGGAACAGCTGGGGGTCGCACTGGGCTTTGATGTCCCGGGTGAGCTCCGCCTGCAGGTCGATGAGCGGGCGCAGGTCCGTGTGGGGCAGCTGGGCCAGCTCTTCCAGCGTGGAGATGGGGCGGCCGATGTTGAGCAGGTTCTCGTTCATGATCTTTGCGATGTCGGTGTCGGTCTGGGTGAAGAAATCCAGATGCTCCTTCACCACCGCCTCATGGGCGGTCACCGATTTCGGAAAGTGGAGGGAGAAACCGCAGGGCACGTGGTCCACGGCCTCCCCCCGGATGGCTGCAATGACTCGTTCTCTTTTCTCCAAGGGGATCACCTTCTTGTCAGTTTGAGTGGTGGAAATACCGGGCATTGTTTGTCAGACGAAGGATGGATTTTCCATGTCTGATAATATCACTAATAATATATCATGTAGTACCAGTACCGTCAATATATCCAGTAATATTCAAAACATAGAAATATTATGTTGAAAATGCACAAATGATTGATTTTTTTCATTTGCGTGCTACAATTAATACAGAGCCTTGATATGATTAGAGGTAATGCACAATGACCATCAAAGAAGATATCCACAACAAGATCCTCGCAGACATCACCAGCGGACACTACAAGCAGAACGAGATCATCACCGAGGCCAGCCTGACGGCCAAATACCATGTGAGCAAGTCGCCCGTGCGGGAGGCGCTCATCGAACTGTGCAAGGAGCAGATCCTTCAAAGCCTGCCCCGTCTGGGGTATCAGGTGGTGCCGGTGTCGTTGCAGGACGTGGTGGATCTGATCGATTTCCGCATCGATGTGGAGATCGCCGGGCTCAAGCGGGGCTTTTACAATCTGAACGAGGCCAGCCTGCAGGAGCTGAGCACGGCGGCCCACATCAGCCCCGAGGAAGTGCTGAACCCCATCTGGGAGCGCAACCAGGACTTCCACCTCCTCCTTTATAAACTCAGCCAAAACCAATACGGCTACCGCGAGCTGCAGACCATCATGCAGCGCAACCAGCGCTATCTCTCCCAGTATTTCTACAACGCCTGGCGCAACGCGTCGATCACCACGAAGGAACAGTCCTGCCATGTGGAGATCGTGGAGGCGCTGAAAAAGCGGAACCTGGAGGTGGCCTGCCACTTCCTGGAATCGGACATCAGCTCCATCAAGGACGAGATACTCAAAAACATCTGACCACGCAAAAAGCACCCCCGGGGCAAAACGCCCCGGGGGTGCTTTTTATTTCTGTTTATAAAAGGAGAGCTCACTCCCCGATTTGCACTTCCACGCCGTTCACCTGCACGCCTTCCTCGGCGCGGATGAGGATGTAGCGCACCCCGTCGATGACCTTGGTCTGCACAAGGTCGCCCCGCTCGGGGTTTACCTGGATGGTCACGTCGGGGCAGCGCAGCTCCAGGTGCTTGGTGTCCACCAGATTCTTGGGGGGCAGGGCCGCTTCGGGGCCGAAGTCCTCCTCAAAGCGCTGCTCGAAGGCCTCCACACGGGCGTCCTCCACGCCGCATTCCTCCAGCACACGGGCGGCGGCGTGCTTGTCCAGCAGCAGGGGCTGGGGCTCGCCGCTCTCCTTGTGCTCGGCGATCATGCTGCACAGCTGTTCCTGCACCGACTGCACCACCTGGCAGCTGCACTCCTCTCCCAGCGCCTCGGTGAGGATGGCGTCGAAGGTCTCCTTCTGGGCCTCGGCGGGCATTGGCAGCGGGGCGGCAAAGATGCGGTCGGTGAAGGCGGTGTGGCTGTGGGAGGTGTCCTTGGTGTAGTAGAGCGCGCCGTAGAGGTTGGTGGAGCGGTCGTCGAAGGCGGGGAAGAGGAAGCCCATCTCCGGGGCGCTTACCAGCCAGTCCACATCCCGGCTGCGGAAGAGGTTCTCGTAGACGAAGTAGCTCAGCGCGGGCTTGGTCATCTTTACCGGGCAGACGCTGCACAGGATGCCGGTGTACATCTCCTCACTGCCGTCCTCGGTGCGCTGGCCGTCCTTGGAAAAGCCGGGCACGTCGTAGGCGTCGCAGGTGAGCAGGATGAGATAGTTGCCCTCCACATCGATGGTCTCGATGGCCCGGGCAAAGAACTCCTCCCGGGCGGCCTCGTCCTGCAGGCGGGAGTTTCGCAGGGCCATCAGCAGGGCGTGCTCGTCGCCCGCGTTGCCCGCCACCTGGGCGGTGGTGAAGGTGATGTCCAGCAGGTTGCGGCCCAGCGTGCCCGAGAGGGTGCGGCGCAGGATGGCCAGGAATTTGTCCGCCTCTTCCTGGCCGGAGAGGGTGAGGGACTGGTCGAACCGGGCCACGATCTGGCGCTCCTCGTTCACATAGCAGCCCACCACATGGGAGATGTTGGACTTGCCCTGGCGGTAGCGGCGGCGGATTTCGGCGATCTCTTTTTCGTTCATGGGGATGAGTTCCTTTCTTATTGGTAAGGGCGCGGGGCCCGGGTCATTCGTCGGAAGGTTCCATGGAGCCCTCCAGCAGGGTGAACAGCCGCTTGAGAGGCGGCGTCAGGGAGCCGGTGCGGTAGAGCGCACCGAAGGAGAGGGGCTGGAACTGGGGCATCGGGATGTAGCGCAGGCCCGGCAGGCGCGTCCCCGGCAGGTCCGGCAGCAGGGTGAAGGCGTAGCCCGACTCCACCAGGGTGCAGGCGATCTCCAGGCTGTCGCAGAAGAGGATGCGGTCCGGCCCGCGGCCGGCCATCGCGTAGCTGAACACCTCCAGGAAGGGCGGGGAATACAAGGGCGGCGGGCAGCTGGCGATGCGCCCGCCCGCGGCGTTCAGCTGCTCCACGGTCAGCTGCTCATACCCCGCCAGCGGGTGGTCCGGCGTGCAGACGCAGACCACGGGGCAGTCCGCCAGATGGCGGCGGCTCAGCTTGGGACCGGATTCCCGCTGCATGGTGAAGATGGCCTGCACGTCCTCCTCTTCCAGAAGGTTGTCCAGCGAGGCGGAGGGCACCTGCCGCAGCACCGGCATCAGCTGGGGCATTTCCTGCCGCAGCACCGCCAGCGCCGGCTGCAGCGCCCGCAGCACCAGAAAGTTGCGGCACCCCAGGCCCAGCCGCTGGGGCAGTTCCTCCCGCCACTGGCGCATCCGCGCCCGGGAGATGCCCGTCAGCTTCAATATCTCGCGGGCGTACTGGCCGAACTGGTGCCCCGCCTGGGTCAGCCGCACGTTCTTGCTGGTGCGGTGGAACAGCTTGACCTCCAGTTCCGCCTCCAGGGTGTTGATCTGGTGGCTCACCGCCGGCTGGGTGATGTGCAGCTCCTGGGCCGCCCGGGAAAAGTTCAGGTGATTGGCCACCGCAAGGAAACATTCCAGCTGTGTCGTATTCAACAAAAACCCCTCCCCGTTTTTGAGGATTTTTTATTGTATGCGTAAATGCAATAAAATCTCTTTATAGATGATAACACATTTGAATTTCCCTTGCAAGAAAAGCTGTGCTATAAAATGATAAGGCAGTGAACAGTTTTCACCCTAACTGATTCGAACGAGAGGCGAGAAGCATGGAAGTGGACCGCAGGAGTCTGGCGCTGCAGAACCGCCAGATCAGCATCCGCATGGAGCAGCTCACCGACCGAATGGTGGAGCGCACGGGGCTTTCCACGGCGCAGGCACATCTTCTGATGCGCATTCTGCGCTATGGGCCGGAGGGCACCACCCTCACCGAGCTGCACCGGCAGTGCGGCTATTCCATGGCGGCGCTGAGCAACATTCTCAAACGGCTGCGCATGGGCGGCTATGTGCGTGCGGAGACCACCGAAGCCGACAACCGCTGCAAGCGGCTGTTCGCCACCGAAAAGGCGGAGCAGGTGCGGGCCGCGCTGGACCGGGCGCTGCAGAGCAGCTGCGAGGCGGCCTTTGAGGGGTTCACCGAGGGGGAACTGTGTCAACTTGAGGCGATGCAAAAGCGCCTTTTGCAAAACCTGGCAAGTCCAGGCAATGTTTGAAGGGAGTGGATACAATGAAGCAAGTGATCGGCCAACTCAAGCAATACAAAAAGCCGACTTATCTGTGCATCCTGATGGCTGCGCTGGAAGTGATCATGGAGATCCTGCTGCCGTTCGTCACCGCACGCATCGTGGACGAAGGGCTGGAGGCCGCCAACATCAGCGCGGTCTACCGCTACGGCGCCATCATGGTGGTGCTGGCCTTTTTGGGCCTGGCCTTCGGCGCGGCGGCGGGCAAATTTGCCTCCACGGCGGCGTCCGGCCTGTCGGCCAACCTGCGCCAGGGGCTGTATGACAACATCCAGACGTTCTCTTTTTCCAACATCGACAAGTTCAGCGTGCCCGGTCTTGTGACCCGCATGACCACCGATGTGACCAACATCCAGAACGCCTTCATGATGATCATCCGCATTGCGGTGCGCGCCCCGCTGATGTTCATTTTCAGCTTTGCCATGTGCATCTACATCAGCCCCAAACTCAGCGCCACCTTCCTCATTGCGGTGGTGTTCCTGGTGGTGGTGCTGGGCAGCGTCATGGTGGTCACCCTGCGCATCTTCGACGAGGTGTTCCGCAAGTACGACGAGCTGAACGCCAGCGTGCAGGAGAACGTCTCCGCCATCCGCGTGGTCAAGGCCTTTGTGCGGGAAGCCTATGAGAACCAGAAGTTCTCCAAGGCCTCCGAGAACATCCGCAAGATGTTCGTCAAGGCCGAGGGCCTGCTGGCCTTCAACAACCCCGCCATGATGACCGCCGTCTACTTCTGCATCATCATGGTCAGCTGGCTGGGCGCTCAGTTCATTGTGGCGGGCGATCTGTCCACCGGCGATCTGACCAGCCTGTTCAGCTACATCATGAGCCTGCTGATGAGCCTGATGATGCTCTCCATGGTGGTGGTGATGATCTCCATCTCCCTGGCCAGCATCCACCGTGTGGGCGAGGTGCTGCGGGAGACCCCCGACCTTGCCGAGCCCGAGGACCCCATCAGCGTCATCCCCGACGGCAGCATCGACTTTGACAACGTGAACTTCTCCTACAAGCACGGCAGCGGCAAGAACGCTCTGTCCGGCATTGACCTGCACATCCGTTCCGGCGAGACCATCGGCGTTATCGGCGGCACCGGCTGCGGCAAGAGCAGCCTTGTGAACCTCATCTGCCGGCTTTACGACGTGGACGAGGGCTGCGTCAAGGTGGGCGGTGTGGACGTGCGCCGCTACGACATGGAGGCCCTGCGCGACCAGGTGGCCGTGGTGCTGCAGAAGAACACCCTGTTCAGCGGCACCATCCTGGAAAATCTGCGCTGGGGCGACCCCGACGCCACCGAGGCCGAGTGCGTGGAGGCATGCAAGGCGGCCTGCGCCGACGAGTTCATCGACCGCATGCCCGACGGCTACAACACCCGCATCGAGCGGGGCGGCAACAACGTCTCCGGCGGCCAGAAGCAGCGTTTGTGCATTGCCCGGGCGCTGCTGAAAAAGCCCAAGGTGCTGATCCTGGACGACTCCACCAGCGCGGTGGACACCGCCACCGACGCCAAGATCCGCGCCGCCTTTGAAAAGAAAATTCCCGGCACCACCAAAATTATCATCGCCCAGCGCGTTTCCAGCGTGGAGCACGCCGACCGCATCCTGGTGCTGGACAACGGCCGCATCAACGGCTTCGACACCCACGAAAACCTGCTCAAGTCCAACGCCATCTACCAGGAGATCTACGAGTCTCAGGTCAAGGGCGGCGGCGACTTCGACCAGCCCGCGTGAAAGGAGGGGGAGAGAATATGAATCCGAAAATGTCGCGTCCCGCAGACCCCGTCGCGGTGCTGAAGCGGGTCATCCGTTATATGCTGCACTACTACAAGGCGCCCTTTGCGCTGGTGGTGCTGTGCATCATCATCAATGCCGGCGCCAGCGTGCTGGCGGCCACCTTCCCCCAGACCCTGGTGGACGATTACATCGTGCCCATGATCGCCAGCGGCTCCACCGATTTCAGCGGCCTTGCCGCCCAGATCCTGCGCCTTGTGGTCATCATGGCTCTGGGCGTGGTGGCGGCCTTCAGCTACAACCGCATCATGGTCAGCATCAGCCAGGGCACCATGTGCCGGCTGCGCAACGACCTGTTCCACAACATGGAAGCGCTGCCCATCAAGTATTTTGACACCCATGCCCATGGCGACATCATGTCCGTCTACACCAACGACATTGACACCCTGCGCCAGATGCTGGGCCAGTCCACCCCGCAGATCATCAACTCCTCCATCACCATGGTGGCCACGCTGGTGACCATGATCTTCATCAACCCGGCGCTCACCGTCATCTCCATCGTCACCGCCATCGTGATGCTGGTGGTCACCAAGAACTTCTCCCGCATCTCCGGCAAGTACTATGTGCGCCAGCAGCGGGATCTGGGCGCGGTGGACGGCTTCATCGAGGAGATGCTGGACGGCCAGAAGGTGGTCAAGGTGTTCTGCCACGAGGAAGCCGCCAAGGCGGACTTCGCCAAGGTCAACGAGTCCCTGCGTGAAAGCGCCGACATGGCCAACCGCTACGCCAACCTGCTGATGCCCATCAACAACAACATCGGCTGGCTGAGCTACGCCCTGGTGGCCATCGTTGGCTCTGTCCTCGGCTTCAACGGGCTGGCGGGGGTCACCCTGGGCACCGTCATCACCTTTGTGGGCCTGAACAAGAGCTTCACCCAGCCCATCACCCAGGTGAGCCAGCAGGTGAACTTCGTGGTCACCGCCGCCGCCGGCGCCCAGCGTGTGTTCGACCTGATGGACCAGAAGCATGAGACCGACGAGGGCTACGTGGAACTGGTGAACGCCAAGGAGAACGCCGACGGCCAGATGGAGGAAGTGGCCGAGCGCACCAACGTGTGGGCCTGGAAGCATCCCCATCACGACGGCACCACCACCTACACCAGGCTGGAGGGCAGCGTGGTGTTCGAGGACGTGGACTTCGGCTACGACGAGAACAAGCTGGTGCTCCACGACGTGAGCCTGTGGGCGAAGCCCGGCCAGAAAATTGCCTTTGTGGGCGCCACCGGCGCGGGCAAGACCACCATCACCAACCTCATCAACCGCTTCTATGACATCGCCGACGGCAAAATTCGCTACGACGGCATCAACATCGGCAAAATTAAAAAGCCGGACCTGCGCCGCAGCCTGGGCATCGTTCTGCAGGACACCCACCTCTTCACCGGCACCGTGATGGACAACATCCGCTACGGCAATCTGGACGCCACCGATGAGGAGTGCATGGCCGCGGCAAAGCTGGCCAACGCCGACGGCTTCATCCGCCGCCTGCCGGACGGCTACAACACCATGCTCACCGGCGACGGCGCGAACCTTTCCCAGGGCCAGCGGCAGCTGCTGGCCATCGCCCGCGCGGCGGTGGCGGACCCGCCGGTGCTGATCCTGGACGAGGCCACCTCTTCCATCGACACCCGCACCGAGGCGCTGGTGCAGAGCGGCATGGACGCGCTGATGTACGGGCGCACCACCTTCGTCATCGCCCACCGCCTGTCCACCGTGCGCAACGCCGACTGCATCATGGTGCTGGAGCAAGGCCGAATCATCGAGCGCGGCACCCACGACGAGCTCATCGAAAAGAAGGGCAAGTACTACCAGCTCTACACCGGCAACTTCGCCGAGGAGCCGGCGTAAAAAAACCAACGTACCGCACAAGCGCCCCCGCCCGGCGACCCCGCCGGACGGGGGCGCTGCCGTTTGCCCGGCCTTGACAGCCGGGAGAACAAAGGGTAAACTGAATATGAATTTACAACAATAAAACGGGAGGGATAAAGGATGGGCGAGATCAAAATTTTCGACTCGGAGCTGTTGCTGATGGAATACCTGTGGGAACACGGGCCCTGCATCGCCGCGGACCTGGCCGAGGAGTTCCTGAAACGGTATAACTGGAAAAAGAGCACCACCTACATCGTCCTCAAGCGCCTGGAAGGCAAGGGCGCCATCTCCCGGGAGTATCCCAAGTATCTGGTGACGCCCATCGTCACCCGGCAGCAGGTGCAGAGCGCCGAGACCAACACCCTGGTGGACCGGATGTTCGGCGGCAGCTTTGCAAGCCTGTTCGCAAACTTTCTGAACTCGGACCAGCTCTCGGAAAAAACGCTGGACGAACTGCAGGCATTGATCGACGAAAAACGCAACAAAGACTGAAAGGCGGAGCGTCAAAACAGCCATGGACCTTTTCGTTTCCATCCTGAACATGAGCATCGCCTCGAGCTTTTTGCTTTTGCTCGTGCTGCTTGGGCGCAGGTTGCTGCGTGGCCTGGGCAGCGCGAGTTTTTTGTATCTGCTCTGGCTGCCGCTTTTGTTCCGCATGCTGGTGCCTTACTCGCTGCCCAGCCCCGCCAGCCTGTTCAATCTCTTCGACGAAAACCTTGCCACCCCCGGCGGAATGCTGGTCTCGGTGGAATACTTCGACCCCTACCAGCCGGTGCTGCAAAGCGTGGCCGGCGGCGAGCAGATGCTCACAAAGCAGCTGCTGTCGGCGCTGGCGGCGGTGTGGGGCGCGGGCGTGCTGGCCCAGGGGGTCTGGGTGCTGGCACGCTATTTTGTGCTGCGCATAAAGCTGGCCCGGGGCCGCAGCGCCGACCTGACCGCATTTGAAAGGGCATTCCGCCAAGCGGCAGGCGGCAGGCGGGTGCCCGTGATCTATACTTCCGCTGTGGCTTCGCCGCTGGTGTTCGGTTTTTTCCATCCGAAGGTGGCTCTGCCCGCCGGGATGCTGGAGCGGCAGGAGGGGACTGAGTATATCCTGCTCCACGAATTGACCCACGTGCGCCGCAAAGACCACATGGTGCTGCAGCTGTTCACCGCAGCGGCGGTGCTCCACTGGTTCAACCCGCTGGCCTGGCTGGCGCGGCGGCTGATGATCCAGGACATGGAGGCCGCCTGCGATGAGCGGGTGCTGGAACTGCTGGAGCCCGGCCGCCGGGTGGAGTATGCCCAGACGCTGCTGAACTGGGCGGACAGCCGCCGCCATTCCATGCAGTATGCGAATTTTGGCCAAAGCGACACCAAAAAGCGCATCCTGAACGCGCTGAACTGGAAAGAACTGCCCCGCTGGGCCCAAACGGCGCTGGCGGTGGTCGTCTGCGGGGTGTTCGCCTGCACCCTCACCAACCCGGTGCTGGCGGAGGGCCACTACCTGCCGGTGTCCTCGCCCTTTGTGAGAGACGGCCAGCGGGAAATTTTCCGCGCGGCTGCGGCCCGGCTCGTCACCGCGCTGGAGGCGGGGGACGCGGCCCAGCTTGCCGCCCTGGCCAGCATGGACCCAGCCTACTACGAGCCGGTGTACGCCCCCTTCGGCGGGGTGCGCCTGCGGGTGAAGGACGCCCGGCTCTACTGCAACAGCAACCACTCGGCGGAGGTGTACATCACGGTGGAGGTGCAGGAGGGCGGCGGCATTTACAGCGAAGGGGAGGGCACTCTGGTGGCCCGCCTCTCCCAGACCGGCTACCGGGACGAGCCCTTCGTCTCCTGCCTGATGCCCCAGAAAAAGTACGAGGACATCCGCCTGCTGGAAGGGGAGAACGAGGCGGTGCGGCTGGCGGTGCGGCTGGCCCGCAACCTGCAAAGCGGCGAGGCCGGCGCCGGCTTTGAAGCCGGCGACCTGTCGCCCGTCACCGTGGCCCGGGTGTGCATGGAGAGCGCCCAACAGGACAAGGGCGAAAAGCCGCCCTTTTCAAAAGAACGCATGGCCCAGCTGGCAAAGGAGTATTTTGCCATCGACGGCTTTTTCTGCGATGACCCGGCGGTGTACGACGCCGCCAGCGGCAGCTATTTCTTTGCCCCGGGGGAAGAGCTGGCCTATTATCCCGTGGAATTCACCCAGGCGGAGGACGGCCTGACCACCGTGTCGGTGGAAAGCTACCGCGACCCCATGAGCGCCTTCCCCGAAGCACGGCTCCAGTGCCGCCTGACGAAAATCGACTGACCGGCGGCGAAAAAGATAAAATATCTATTGACCTTTTGCGGCAAAACGTGTATTCTTTTATGGGCGGATAATTTATCGAAATAAAATATTTTATCCGAGAAAATTCGAATGCCTGCCTGTTTGCCCGCCGGGGCGAAGGGGGAAAGTGAGGAACAAGATGAAGCAGAAAAAGCAGAGCATCGCCCGCCGGCTTGCGGCTGCCGGGCTGTGCCTCGCGCTGGCGGTGAGCACCTTCTCGCCGCTGGTGTTTGCCCAGGGCGGCGTGACGGTGGAGACCGTGCCCTCCGCAAGCCAGGTGCGGCCGGAGGAAGACACCGCGCAAAACGAGCCGGAGACCCGGCCGGCGGAGGAACTTGTCCCCGCCGCTGACGCAGCGCCCGAAACGGCGCCGGCCGCGGAACCCCTTGCGGAAGGCTCCGGCCTGTGCGTGGCACTGCCGTCCTACCCGGAATACCAGTACTTCTTCGACGGCGGCACTCTGCCTGCGGGGCAGACGACCTTCTATCTGTATCTGAACGGCGCCCAGCATGGCGCGGTGGATGCGTCCAAGGTGACGGTGAGCTACCTCACCGCGGAGGACGAGCCCATCTCCCCGGAAGTGATGAAGGTGTCCTTCCTTGATAATTCCGACAGCGCCATGATGCAAACCAAGTTCCAGGACACCGAGGCCTGCCGCCAGTTCTGGACCGCGCACAAAAGCGACAAGGCGTACAAGATGCGCATCACCTATGCCCCCGAGGGGCAGGAGGCCCAGACCATCACCGTGACCAAGGAGCTGAAAAGATCCACGGGCGTGTTCCCGGGGGACCTTTCGAACGCGGCTGAGATCACCTATGAAGGCGAGGGACTGTTCTGCTATGACCGCCCTGTGTGGGACGAGGACGAGGTCGTGATCGACTGGCACCAAAGCCCCTTCCCGCTGGCGGCGGAGCTTTCCCTTTCCGGCGAGCTGGCGACTTACTTCACCGTGGTGGAGGAGCCCTGGATCGAGTTTGACAATGTGGCAAACCCGCCGGTGGCCCATCTGCGTGCCACCGAAGCTCTGGATGAGCTGGAACTCGGCACAAAGCTGACCGGCGCGCTTTCCTTCACCGACCAGGTCACCGGCGACACGCAGGAACTGCCGCTTACTTATACCCACAAGAAACTGCAGATCCCGGCCGCCTGGTACATGGTGATGGACAACCAGCTGAGCGCGGGTGTCGACCACCAGGTGTTTGCCGGCGGCACCATGACGGTGCAGCTGCGGCTCTATAAAGAGAACGACAGCGGCCTGCCCATCGAGACTGTGACCTATCCCGTCACCATGGCCGATCTGGACACCTCCCAGCTGGCCGAAGGCGTGACCGCCACCGTGCTGGAGGACGGCCGCACGGTGGAACTGCGCTATGAATCCACGGGCCGGGGCGACAAGTGGACCTCGAAACTGGGCCTGGCCGCCGACGGCAGCTATACGCCTGCCGATGAGTGGCGTGGCGTGTTCACCCTGACCATGAAGCCGAATTATTATCGGTACGAGTGCAGCGGAAGCAATTTCAGCACCCGTGCCTTTGCGGGCTCCTATCGTGTGATCCCTGTGATGCAGGACGGAACCCTGGCCGACTCGAAAGAGGACCTTGCGGCCAGCGGCCTCACCTTTACGGCCAGCGGCCTGAAACAGGGCGAGAACTTTGACGACTTGTTCTACACGTTGGAAGCGCCCATCGAGTATTACGACAACGGAACCACCCGTCCGGTGTGGGCTTATGTGCTGTTCCCCCTGCGTTCCGTCGACTCGATGGAGCAGGTCAAGCTGAACGTGCTGTGTGAGGGCGAAACGGTGGGCAGCGAGACCGTCACCGCGTCCGCCATCTATGAGGACTTTTTGAGCTTCCTCTACAACGGCACGGTGATCGAGCGGGGCGTGGAAAAACTGCCCTCCTTTGAGCTGAACAGCAGCTTCTTCCTGGGCGGCCAGAACATGGACTCCCTGTACGGCAACGACCCCACCATCCCTGTGGTCACCGGCGAAGTGACGGTCAGTGGCGACGCAGCCCAAAACCTCAAGGTGCTCTGGGCAAAGAATGAATCCTGCATCGGCATCATCTACAAGGAAAATCAGGTGCCGGGCCAGGCGGTCATCACCATCCCCACCGGCCCGAAGCCGAACGGCGGCACCGCGCCCGAAAAGGACATCCAGATCATCGTCAACTTCGGCAGCAATCCCGCCTCCGGCAGCTACATGCTCAGCGGCGGAGCAGGCGTTGTGAACTACAAGCTGATGGACGACCTGGAATACGCCTACGACAACGGCAGATTCGACTTTAATGCGCTGGATGTGGCCCGCGCCCGCTTTGTGGAAAACGGCCCCTTTGAACTGTTCTTCTATGGCCGCTACAAGCCCTACGACGGCTCCCCGGAAGGCTGTACGTTCGGCAGCGAGCTGGTGGAGAAGGTGGAGTTTGAAAGTTCCGACCCCACCATCCTCAAAGTGACCAAGAAACTGACCAAGGCCACCATCAAAGACGAGAAAAACAACTCCGATGCGGCCTTCGGCGCCCAGATTACCCCCACGGGCAAGACCGGCAGCTGCGACATCACCGCCACCATCACCTTCAAGACCCCGGACGTCACCGGCGCCAGGACCGCGGTCATCGGCTACACCTTCAAGGTCCTCAGCAACGCCGATGTAGAGACCAAGACCGCAACGCCCGGGACGCTTCAGAGCATTCTGGACAGCCTGCCCACCTCCGACCTGCCCACCATCATCGAGCTGGAGGGCGGCGAGTATGCCATGGACCTAGTCATCGAGCAGCAAAACGTCATCCTTCGCAGCAAGGACCCCAAGAACCCCGCTGTGTTCACCGGCACGCCCGGTGCGGGAACTTCTGACCCGCTGGCGGAACGGGACATGAGCCAGGATTCCTACATCGTGCGGATCAATCCCTACAACGCTTCTCTGGTGCTGGAAGGCATCGTCATCGACGGCAAAGGTGTGCGCAGCGGCGCCACCCATACCTGCGATATGCACTCCATGACCCGGGTCCCCTATCCGTATACGCTGAAGAATTGCGTCATCCGCAACTGTGTCATCGGCGTGGAGGGCATCCACGAAAACAGCATCTATCTGCGGGGCAGCACGGTGCAGAACTGCCAGCTGGGCGTTGAGTGGGCGACCTGCTTCAACACTCGCTTTACCGGCAACGTCATCGGCCGCTATTACAACGGCACCGCCCGCTTCTGTGATTTCGACGGCAACGGCTCCGACGTTGCGGGCTTCTGGTCGGCGGGTGAGGCGGTCATCGAGAAGTCCATGCCTCAGAACTTCTGGGGCATGGCGGGCGGCAAGGTGAAGACCGGCCCGTCCGTTGCGATGATCTCCGACAAGACCTACGTCGTTAAAGTGGGAGACGTCATCAAGGCAAACACCAACGGCAACCAGAGCGTCACTGTTTACTCTTCTCCCTACTACCTGGACCAGACCCACGGCAAATTGAACGTGGACCTAGCCACCACCCAGAAGGAGAACGGCACCGCCGTTCTGCCCCTGCAGCAGCCGCAAAACGGCGAGGATGACTCTCTGCTGCTCACCGCCGAGGCCTTTGCCTCCCTGCAGAAAGAGGGCCTCGCGGTCAGCGCCCCCATCAAGAACAGCGAGGGCAAGGACTTTGCGTCCTGGACCTTTGCCTCCATCACCGACAGCACCATCGAGACCGACCTGAACGTCTCCGACAAGCTGTCCGACCAGGCCCAGGGCACGGTGGACAAGCTGCCCCAGGCCGACCGGGACAAGGTCATGCAGGAAGTGAACCTCAGCCATAACGGCACTCTGCCCGGCCGGGCCACCATCCGCATCAAGGCCACCGATGTGCCCGACGGAGACGTGAGCAAGCTGTTCCTCTACTGGGTCAAGGAGGACGGCACCATCGTGCCCGCCGAAGTGGTGGACGTGCAGTACGACGCCGAGACCAATGAGTACATCATCACGGTGGACCACTGCTCCGAATACGTCATCACCAGCGGCGAGCTGGTGAGCGTCTCCGCGCCTGACCCCACCCCCGAACCCACCTCTGCGCCCGACGGGGGCTCTTCGGGCGGTTCCGGCGGCTCCACCGGGGGCGGCTCTTCCGCCACCCCCGCGCCCACAGCGGCGCCTTCCGCGACCGCAGTGCCCGGGCAGCCCGGCGCCCAGGACCCGGAGGACCCCGCCAGCAGCAACACCCAGGAAAAGCTGTTCAGCGCCCAGCAGGTGATGGACTCTTTCAACGCCCAGCCGGGGGATGTGACCCTGCGGCTGAACGGTCAGACCAAGGTCAGCCAGACGGCGTTTGCCCTGCTGATGGAGCGGGACGAGGGCGTGCTGCGCCTGGAGGGCGACGGCTATGCCTGGTCCTTTGACCGTGCGGACCTGACGGACACCGAAGTGCCCGGTGGTGTGTTCGATGCGGCCGTGAGCCTGCAGGTGGACGAGGCGGTGCTGGAGCGCATCCGCGCCTTCACCGGCGACGCGCCCGTGGCCGCGCTGGACACCGCCTTCTCCGGCAAGCTGCCCGGCAAGGCCGTTCTGGAACTCACCGTGGACGCGGCCCTCTTCGGCAACACCCGCTGCGGCCTGTTCTACCTGCCCGCCGAGGGCGACCCCGAGCGGGTGGCCACCGTGGAGGTGGGAGCCAACGGCCTGGTGAAGCTGCCGCTGGAACACTGCTCCATCTACTATCTGGTGGCGGAGGAGACTCTGCCCGCCGCCCCGGACAGCGAAGCCGCGGAGTCTGCTCCTGTGAGCTCCGCGCCCGCGGAGCCGGAAGAAACCGCCCCCGCGCAGGGCGGTTCCCCGGCCATCCCCCTGACCCTTGGCGGTCTGGTGCTGGTGGCCGTGGCTGCGGCGGTGTTCTTCATCGCCCGCCGCCGCGGGGAATAAATCCCGCTGCAAAACGATAAACCGCGCCCCCTTCGGCAAACGGGCCGAAGGGGGCGCGGTCTTTTTGTTCGTTCCGAAAAACTCACGCCAGCCGGTGGCGTTCCAGCCAGGGGGTGAGGGTGGGTTTGCCATCGCGGATGTGCTTTGCCCGCACCGTGAACACCGCCAGCGTGAGCAGGGTGAACACCAGGGCCCACAGCGCCAGGTAGACAGCGCAGCCGCTCACGTCCTGCCCGGCGCAGATGGCGCTGCGGAAGGCCTTGACGGTGTAGGTGAAGGGCACCCAGTCGTGGAGGTATTTCACGAAGGAGCCGGAGATCTCCAGCGGGTAGGTGCCCACCGAACCGGCCAGCTGCACCACCATGAACACCAGCATCAAAAAGCTGCCGATGCGGCCCAGCAGGCTGGTGAAGAAGTACATCACCGACATGAAGGTGACCGACGCGAGGCAGGCGATGAGCAGGGCCTGACCCATCCGCGCGGGGGCGAAGCCGTCCAGCGCGTGGAGCGCGCCCACCATCACCACCGCCTGCAGCAGCGCCACAGGGTAGAGCACAGAGGCCTTGCTCAGCCACCAGGCTGCGCCGCTCTTCATCTCGCCCTGATACTCGGTGAGGGGATACATCAGACTGAAGGCGATGCACCCCACCCACAGCGCCACCGACATCATGTAGGGGGCCATGGCGTGGCCGTTATCCGGCACTTCGGTGAGCTTGGCCTCCTCGGCGCTCACCGGGGCGGCGATCATCTCGGCCACCTCGTCGCCGGTGTTGGTCTCGGCAATTTGCTGCGCGCCGTCCGAAAGGGAAGCGCCCAGTGTGGAGGAGCCTTCCTTCAGCTGGTCCAGGCCGTCGGTCAGTTCGCCGCTGCCCTCATAGAGCTTGGAAGCGCCGTCGCCGATCTGGGCCGCGCCGCTGGACAGAGCCGCCGCGCCGCTGTTCAGCGCCGCGCTGTTTTTCTGCAGCTCGCCGGTGCCGTCCGCCAGCTGGCCTGCGCCCTTTTGCAGTCCGTCCACGCCGGTCTGCAGCCGGGTCAGCCCGTCGGTGAGGGCGGGCAGCTTGGCGGAAAGGTCGCCCAGCCCGGTCTGCAGCGCCGCGCTGCCCCCGGCCAGCTTTTCCAGGCCGCCGCTCAAGTCCTGCGCGCCCTGGCGCACCACGCTGGTGCCCTCCTGCTGCAATTTCTGGCCGCCCTGGGCCGCCAAGTCGATGCCCTGCACCAGCTGGGGAGCCTGCTGGGCCAGGGTGGCGGTGCCCTGCTGCAAGGTGGCAAGGCCGCCGGTCAGTTCGGCGGACTTGCCCGCCATCTGCCCCAGACCCTCCGCAAGAGCGGGCAGGCCGGCGCTCTCGTCGTTCAGTGCCGCGGCCCCGGCGGCTGCCGTGTCCACCCCGGCGGTGTAGGTGCCAAGGTTCTGCTGCAAACTGGCCGCGGCCTGCTGCAGCTGGGTCAGCATAGCGGCGGTCTCCGGGGGAAGGCTCTGGGCCTGGGCCGCCAGGGCCTCCAGTTCCTCCAGACCCTGGGCCAGGGCCGCGGCCCCCTCGTTCAGGGCGGCGGAATTGGCCGTCAGGACCTGCAGGCCGCTGTTCAGCTTAGCCGCGCCCTCCCGGGCGGCAGCCGCTCCGGCACAGGCGCTCTCCAGCCCGGTTTGCAGGGCCGCCGCACCCGACTGGGCCAGCTGCGCGCCCGCGTCCAGCGCCGCAGCGCTGTCCGGCAGGGCGGCGGTCTGGGCCTGCAATTGGGCGAGGCCGCCGTTCAGTTCGGTGAGTTTGTCGTCCACCTGGGCGGCCCCGGCGGCCAGCGTGTCGCCGCCCGTCTTGGCGTTGTCCACACCGGTGGTCAGGTCCTGAACGCCTTTGCTCAGTTTGCCCGCGCCCTCCGCCAAAGCGGGGGCCGCGTCGCCCAGCTGCCCGGCGCCCTGGGCCAGCTGCCCGACGCCCTCTTTCAGCTTGGCCGCGCCCTGAGCCGCCGCGTCCACCCCGGCGGTGTACTTGGCAAGGCCCTCGGTGAGCTGGGTGCTGCCGCTGCGGAAGGTGAGAGTGCTGTCCGCCAGGAGCTTCAGGTTATCCCGGATGGTCTGGCCGCCCTCGGCCAGATCGGATGCGCCCTCTTCCAGCTTCGCTGCGCCGTCGGCCCCTTCCTGCAGCCCGTCGCCGATGTCCGCCAGCTGTTCCAGCATGGTCTCGGCGTAGGTCTGGGTCACGCTCTCCCGCACCTCGGCCTCGATTTTCGCCATGGCGCTCTCGCCCAGCTTGGAGGCGATGTAGTTGGTGCCGGGGTTGGTCTCATAGCCCAGCTCCATGGCCTTGGGCGACGGGTCGGTGACGGTGGCCGCGTTGGCGGAAAAGTCCTTGGGGATGGTGATGACCATGTAATAGGTCCCGTCCGCAAGGCCCTTTTGGGCGTCGTCCGCGTCCACAAAATGAAAATCGAGGGAGCCGTCCTCCCGCAGGTTGTCGGCCAGCTCGCTGCCGACGGACAGCGTCTCGCCGTTGTATTCCACCGGCTGGTCCTCGTTCACCACCGCCACCGGCAGACGGTCCACACTGCCGTAGGGGTCCCACATGGACCCGAGAAACAGCGTGGTGTAGATGGTGGGGATGGCCACCACGGCCACCATCACCACCAGCATGATCCAGTTGCTCCGCAGAGCTTTCCATTCGTTTTTCAGCATGACCTGAAATTTCGCACCCTTTCCTGTGCAGTCTTGTGAAAAGCAACACGGCGTTGATTTTGCATCGCGCTATTGCTTTTTCCGTGAGGAGAATTATACTGAAAGGGAGAAAAACACTCAACCGTTGATTTTTAGCCCAAATGGCGTTTAATCAACACGATGACGAGAAACTGTTGAACATTCAAAAAAGATTTACAATTTGCCCGGCGGGCAGAAAAGGAGAGGCCATGGACGAAACAAAGGACCGGCGCATCCGGCGCACCCGCCGGCAGATACGGCGGGCGCTGGCGCAGCTGATGCAGCAAAAGAGCGCCAGCGAGATAACGGTGAAGGAACTGGTGGACCTTGCGGACATCAACCGCTCCACCTTCTATCTGCACTACAACGACATCTTCGACCTGCTGGCGGCGGTGGAGCAGGAGCTGTTCGACGAGATATACGCGGCGGTGCACATCCACCCGGTGAGCTCCTTCGAGCAGGAGGGCCTTGCCTTCATCGAGGAGGTCTTTTCCATCCTCTACGACAATCAGGAGATCTGCGCCGCCCTGGTGGGGCCCCACGGGGACATGGCCTTTCTGCACCGCATCGAGCGGATGATGGAGGAGAACGTGCTGCAAAAGCTGCGGGAGGATTTCCCCGAGCGGCGCAGCAGCATCGATTACGGCTTTGCCTTCTGCACCACCGGCGCGGTGGGCCTCATCAAGCACTGGCTGGCGGGCGGCTGCGCCGAACCGCCCCGGGAAATGACGCAGCTGACCTATCGCATGATACACAACATGATGACTCATGGCCTTGCCCGCCCTGTGAGCGAGGACTGAACGCACAAAGGGAAAACGCCCCGCGAAGCCGCCAAAGACGGCCCCGCGGGGCGTTTTCCAGAATGGGGGAGAAGAATATCACTCCGCGCGCGCCATCGCCTGGCGGAAATCGCGGGTGTCGGAGAAGATCTCGTTTTTGTAGGGGTTCTTTTTCTGCTGCACGGCGCGTTTGACGATGATGGCCAGCACGATGACGTTGGCGGCCAGCGCCAGAATGGCGATCACGCCCTGCATGGTGGGGTCGGCGGCGGTGGGCCGCACAGTGGGGTCCATCACGCCGTCGGCGTAGAGCACCGGCAGGGTGCTGAACACGCTGGCGTCCTGGAACAGGGGGAACACCTGGGCGAACATGCACCACAGGGCCAGGGTGTTGGCCCGGTTCTGGATCCAGCCGCCCTTGTTCCACAGCGCGTTGGCAAAGGTGGGGGCCAGCAGCAGGGCCAGGCCGCAGTACCAGGCGTGGGTGGGCAGGTTGTTATAGGTGTACTCGAAGTTCCACAAATCGTAGGCGATGATGTAAAGGATGGTCATGTCCGGCCAGAGCATGTCGTCCCGCTTTTTGGAGGTGTAGATCCCCCACCAGCCGGTCATGCACAGAATGTTCAGAATGCCGGCAATGCCGTTGACCCAGTTCCACCAGCCGCCGTAGAGCCAGACGTTCTCGCTGGACAGCCACCACCGCTCGCCGGTGGCGGCCAGGGCCATGGCGCCCCGAATGCCGGACTCAAAGTCGCTGCCCACGGCGATGAGGATGTTGATGGCCACGATGACAAAGGGGAAGACCTTGAACCAGTGGGTCTTGCCCACGCCCCACTTGTATTTCAGCATCATGAAGCCGATGCACCCGGCGGTGGCGGCGTAGAGCTTGGCGTAGTGGAACCAGCTGTTCATGTGGGTGTAGGTGGGATTGTTCAGCGCCCACTCGGCCCCCATGGCCGCGCCCACATAGATGGAGATGAAGTAGACCGTCAACCCGGCGGGCAGGATGAGAAAGCAGAAGATGCCGCCCTGGGGCGTGCGGCGGGCCACCTCGTTGGCCAGCACCAGCCCCGCGAACACCAGCAGCCAGCCCAGCAGCTGCCAGCCGGCGGTCTCGCCGTAGATTTGAAACAACATGATGATTCCTCCTTGTCGATAAACGAAATAAATTTACAAATTGTAATTGAAAATGGCCCTCAAAGGGGCGGCTCGTCCGGCACCGCGATGTCCCGGATGAGCATTTCATTGCCCTGCACAAGGTGGGTCTGCCCGCTGCCGCAGGCGGGGCAGGTGCGCCCGTGCTCCAAGGTGGCGTACACATGGCCGCAGGCTTCGCACAAGGTGCGGGCGGGGATGGTCTCTACCCGTAATTCCGCCCCGTCCAGCATCTCCGAACGGGCGGCGGCCCACTTCCAGCAGTCCTGGAGGTAGTCGCCCACCACGCCGGACACTTCGCCCAGTTCCAGCGTCACGGCCTTCACCCGTTTCACGCCGTTTTCCCGCCCGGCGGCCTCCACCGTTTTGATGATGTGGAATACGATGCCCAGTTCGTGCATGGCGCTCAGCCTTTCTTGCCGAATTTCAGCCGCAGGCCACGCTTGACCATGTAGGGCAGGATGGCCTTGAACTTGTCCTCAGTGCGCACCATGGTGCTGCACTCGGGCAGGTCGCGGGAGAGGTGGATGGCGTCAAACTCGCACTTGGTGGTGCAGATGCCGCAGCCGATGCACTTGTTCGGGTCCACCACCGACGCGCCGCAGCCAAGGCAGCGGGCGGTCTCGGTCTTCACCTGCTCCTCGGTGAGGGTTCCGTGGGTGTCCCGGAAGGAGAGGCCCGGCGCGGGGGCCGCGGCCTCCTGGCGGGCGGCGCTGTCGTAGCCGGTGAGGAAGAGGTTGTCTTTATCCAGCTGGATAAAGTCCCGCCGGTTGCGGCCGATGGTGAGGCTGGTGTCCGGCTGGACGAAGCGGTGGATGGACACCGCGCCCTCCTTGCCGGCGGCAATGGCCTCGATGGCAAAGCCGGGGCCGGTGTACACGTCGCCGCCCACGAACACGTCGGGCTGGGCGGTCTGGTAGGTGAGCGCGTCCGCCGCGGCGCGCCCGCCGCCGGCCAGCTCCACCTTGCTGCCCTCCAGCAGATTGCCCCAGAGGATGCTCTGGCCGATGCTCAGGATGACCTGCTCGCAGGCCACGGTCATGGTGTCGGCCTCGTTGTAAACGGGAGCGAAGCGGCCCTCGGCGTTCAGCACCGAGAGGCAACGCTTGAACATCACGCCGGTGACTTTGCCGTTCTTGGTGAGAATTTCCTTCGGGCCCCAGCCGCAGTGCAGCTGCACTTGCTCGGCCTGGGCCTCCGCCACTTCCTCCGGGTCGGCGGGCATGGCGTCCTTGGCCTCCAGGCAGAACATGGAAACTTCTTCCGCGCCGCAGCGGCGGGCGCTGCGGGCCGCGTCGATGGCCACGTTGCCGCCGCCGATGACCACGGTGCGCTTTGCCGCCGGGGTGTGCTCGTTCTCCGCCACCGCGTGCAAAAAGTCCACTGCGGTGAACACGCCTTCGGCGTCCTCGCCGGGCACGCCGGCTTTGCGGCCACCCTGGCAGCCGATGGCGATGTAGAAAGCCTTGTAGCCTTCGGCCCGCAGCTGATCCAGGGTCACGTCTTTGCCCACTTCCACGCCGCAGCGGATGTCCACGCCCATGGCGCGGATGACCTCGATTTCCGCCTCCACCACGTCTTTTTCCAGCTTGTAGGAGGGGATGCCGTACACCAGCATGCCGCCGGGCCGGGCGTTCTTCTCGAACACGGTGGGCGTGTAGCCCTTTTCTGCCAGATAGAAGGCGCAGGAAAGGCCCGCGGGGCCCGCGCCGATGATGGCGATTTTCTCGCTGAAACCCTCGCCGGTGCTGGCGGGCACGACGGGCGGGATGTAGCGGGTGGCGGCGTCCAGGTCCTTCTGGGCGATGAATTTCTTCACCGCGTCGATGGCAACGGCAGCGTCCACGTTGCCGCGGGTGCAGGCGTCCTCACAGCGGCGGTTGCACACCCGGCCGCAGACGGCGGGGAAGGGGTTCTCCTTCTTGATAAGGGCCAGCGCTTCGGTGTAGCGCCCCTGGGCCGCCATCTTCAGGTAGCCCTGCACCGCGATGTGGGCGGGGCAGGCGGTCTTGCAGGGGGCGGTGCCGGTGTCGTGGCAGTTGATGCGGTTTTTGTCCCGGTAGTCCACCGTCCACTTCTCCGGGCCCCAGGGGGTCACGGCGGGGTCCTCCATCCGGGGATACTCCACAGGCCCGTCCTTGGTGCACAGCTTCTGGCCCAGCTTCACCGCGCCCGCGGGGCAGAACTCCACGCAGCGGCCGCAGGCCACGCAGTTCTCGGTGGTCACATGGGCCACATAGGCCGAGCGGCCCAGGTTGGGGGTGTTGAACATCTGGCTCAGCCGCAGCGCGTTGCAGACGTTCACGTTGCAGTTGCAGATGGCGAAGATCTTGTTCTCGCCGTCGATGTTGGTGATCTGGTGCACGAAGCCGTTGTCCTCGGCACGCTTCAGGATGCGCAGCACCTCGTCGTAGTCCACATAGTGGCCCTTGTGGGTCTCCACCAGATAGTCCGCCATGTCGCCCACGCCGATGCACCAGTCCTCCGGGTCGTCGCCGCAGCCCTCGCCCAGCTTTGCCCGGCTCATGCGGCAGCTGCAGGGACTGGCGGCGTACTTGCCGTCGTACTTTTTCAGCCAGTGGCTGATGTGCTCGATATCCACCGACTGGTTCTCGGTCTCGATGGCCTTCTCCACCGGGATGACGTGCATGCCGATGCCCGCGCCCCCGGGGGGCACCATGGCGGGGATGTGCTCCAGCGGCAGGAAGGTCATCCGCTCAAAGAAGGCGGTCACCTCCGGGTGCTCCTCAATTTGGTGCTTCTGCATGTTGAAGAACTCGGCGCTGCCCGGCACGAACATAGGCAGAACGTACTGCTTTTCGTGCCGTTCGTTCTCCCAGTTGTATTCCAGCAGGCCGATGTAGCTCATCTGATAGAGCAGCGGCTCCAGCTCCTCGGCGCTCTTGCCGGTGGCCTTCACCAGCTGGGGCAGGGTCATGGGCTTGCGGACCTCCATCTTGAGGGCCGCGTCCGCCATCTCGTCGGTCACAAGGCCCGCCAGGCCCCAGTATTCCGGGTCGTCGCCGGTCACGCCCTTCAGTTTGGCGGGAATGCGGTCGGTGATCTTCCGGCCCAGCTTCAGAATTTTTTCCCGGGGCTGCTCGTCCCGGGGGATCTCAAAGGACAGCTTGCTCTCGTCCAGGGGGAAATGGGTCTCACTCATGGCCGTTCTCCTTTTCCGTTTCTTCACCCCGCCAGGCGCGCACTTCCCGGCGCAGCCAGTCGTACCAGGCACCCATCCCCTCGCCGGTGGCGGCGCAGATGGGGATGACCTGGGCCTTGGGATTGCGCATTTTCACATATTCGGTGCATTTTTTCAGGTCAAAATTGAAGTAGGGCAGAACGTCCATCTTGTTCACCAGCACCACGTCGCACACCTGGAACATCAGCGGGTATTTGAGGGGCTTGTCGTGTCCTTCAGGCACGGACAAAATCATGGCGTTCTTCACCGCGCCGGTGTCGAACTCCGCGGGGCAGACCAGGTTGCCCACATTCTCCAGAATGGCCAGCTCCACGTCCCCGGTGCCCAGGCCCTCCAGACCCTGGCGGGTCATGCCCGCGTCCAGGTGGCACATGCCGCCGGTGTGCAGCTGGATGGCCTTCGCACCCGCCGCCGAGATGGTGCGGGCGTCCACGTCCGAGTCGATGTCCGCCTCCATCACGCCGATTTTCATTTCGTCTTTCAGCGCCTCGATGGTGCGGGTCAGGGTGGTGGTCTTGCCCGAGCCGGGGCTGGACATCAGGTTCAGAAGGAACACGCCCTTCTCCTTCAGTTCCGCCCGCAGTTTCGCCGCCTCTTCGTCGTTGGAGGCAAACACGCTCTGGCGAATCTCAAGAATTTTAAAGGATTCCAATTCTCTCACACTCCATGGTCGTATCAGTGGTCGGGCCAGGAATAAATGCCGGCCCCGGCCGAACGTTAAAAGAATAACATTATCTGCTCAAAAAGGTCAATACATGCCGATTTTTTCGGAGTTCTGCGCAAAATTCAGCCTTGGCGTTCAGCCATTTGCATGGTAAAATAAGGGTGTGGTATCTGGTATGACCAATACGAGGAGGAAGACACAGTGGAATTTGAAAAACTCTCGGCCCCCAGTCTGAAGGATTTGTTCGTCAAGCAAATACAGGGGATGATCCTTTCGGGGGAGCTGGCCCAGGGCACGGCGCTGCCCCCCGAGCGGGAACTGGCCCGTCAAATGCAGGTGAGCCGGGCGGTGGTGAACGGCGGCCTGGCGGAGCTTGCGGCGCAAGGATTTGTGGAAATACGCCCCCGCCAGGGCACCTTTGTGGCGGACTACCGGCGCAACGGCAATCTGAGCACCCTCATCGCCATCATGGAATACAACGGCGGCACCCTGGGGCGGGAGGAGATACGCTCCATCCTGGAGGTGCGCCGGGCACTGGAACAGCTGGCGGTGGGGCTGATTTTGCGCAACGCCACCGACGAGGATATCGAACGCCTGGGCGACCTTGTGGCCCATATCGCCGGGGCCCAAACGCCCCAGCAGGCGGCGGAGCGGGCCTTTGAGTTTCAGCACGAGCTGGCCCTCATCAGCGGCAACAGCATCCTGCCCCTGTTCTACTACTCCTTCCGCGCGCCGGTCATCGTGTTGTGGGTGCGCTTTTGCCGCCGTTATGGCATCGAGGCCCTCTGCCGCAACACCGAACTGCTCTATACCCATCTGAAAAACCGGGACGAGCACCAGCTGCGCCGCTGGATCGAGACCTATCTGGGGGAGGCCATCGAGGGTTGCCAGCAAATTTACAACGAGTGACTTTGCAGTTTTGCAATGATTCCGGCGCGGTGCGGTGAATGTGATACAATATTTATAAAGGCGGAAAGGAGGACGTTCCATGGGCTTCAAGGACGTTGTGCGCAAAACGGCCCACTGGCTTTTGCCGGTCGTGGTGGTCGCTTGCAGCCTGCTGGCTCTGGCGGCGGCCTTCTTCGGGCGCACGGCCTCCGCAAAGGATATAACCGTGGAGAACGGCGTTCTGGACGTCCGCCGGCTGGATGTCGCCTCCAATATCTACGCAGTGGACGGGCAGTGGGAATTCTACCCCGGCGCTCTGTATGACCCGGCGGACTTCGCGGCAGGGGCCGTGGGCCAGCCCGCCCAGGACGCATCCCCCTCCGACTGGTCCTGCGGCACCCACCGGCTGCGCATCCTGGCCCGGCCCAACCAGTATTACTCTATCTGCGGTTTCTCGCCGGACTATGCCGCCCGCATCTTTGTGAACGGGGTGCAGGCGGCGGAATACGGGCAGGTGGCCGAAACAGAGGAAAGCTTTGTGCCCCGGGTGGGCTACATGACCGTTCCCCTTTTTTCCGGCCCCGACGGCGAGATAGAACTCATCGTTCAATATTCCAATTACGTCCACAACGACGGCGGCCACATCCCGCCTTTCCAAATCTCCACCCCACAAAACATCGAGGAGTTCAAGGCGGCGGGCGATCTTGTGTCCCTGACCCTCAGCGGCGGCCTGTTGCTGCTGGCGGCCTACTTCCTGCTCAGCGAGGCGGTACGGAACAAACTGTATTTCCTCTGTCTTGCCTTCTGCTGTGTGCTGACGGCTCTGCGGGACCAGAACTTTTTTGTGATCCACCTGCTGGCGCCGGATACGTCCTGGTATCTGGCCTACCGGGCGCTGATCCTCATCGTCATGCTCATGCCGGTCTCCATTCTGCTGATGTTGAAGTGCCAGTACTGGAAGGCCAGCGCCCAGGGCCCGCTGTGGGCCTATTTGGGAATGGCCGCGGCGGCGGGCGTGCTCATCTGCCTGCTGCCCACGCGGGAGCTGGTCACCATTTCCACCTTGGTGTACTATCTGTCCATTCCTTATCTCGCTTATCTGGCGTTCGGCATCGCGCGCAGCTACCTGCGGCGCAAAAAACTGGAAACGGCGGACGTGCTGGTGCTTTTGGGCTTTGTTCTGCTGCTGGTGGGGCTGGCCTATGAAGCGCTTATGACCGGACGCAACGCCCAGATCACCCGCTACGGCGCCACCGCTTTGGGCATGCTGGGCTTCGTGTTCTTCAATGCGGCGGCCATGAATCTGCGGGGCCAGCGGCAGGAAGCGGAACTGATCGCCAGCCGCAGCCGCAGCGAAATGCTGGAAAAAATGAACCAGCTGAACATGGACTTTTTGCACAAGGTGGCCCATGAGCTGAAAACACCCCTCACGGTCATCTCCGGCTACGCCCAGCTCACCGGCATGCAGCTGGCGGCCGACCGTATCACCGACGAAGCGCCCGCCAACCTCCAGACCATTCAGCGGGAAGCCCAACGCCTGGCAAACATGGTGACCCGGCTGATGGAGTATTCCTACGGGCACAGAAACGAGTTGACCTTTGGCCCGGTGGCGGTGGAGGAACTGCTGGAAAGCGTGGGCGCCATTGCCGTGCCCATGTGCGTGAAAAACAACAACACGATGCATGTGCTGCCCTGCGGGCCATGGCGGGTGCACGGCAATTTTGAAATGCTGCTGCAAATTTTCATCAACCTGGTGGTGAACGCCAGCAAAAACACCCAAAACGGCCAGATCACCATCAGCGCCGGGGACTTTGGGCAGGGGAACTGCGTTCTGTTCCGTGTGGCGGACACCGGCTGCGGCATTGACCCGGCGCTTTTGCCCCATATCTTTGAGCAGGGGGTCAGCGGCGGCGGCGGAAGCGGCCTGGGGCTGACGATCTGCCGGGAGGCGGTGGAGGCCCACGGCGGCGAGATCTGGGTGGAGCGCACCGGAACCGAAGGCACCACGATGGCATTTACGGTTTTGAAGGAGGCGAGTGAGCAATGAGCACCATCCTGCTGGTGGAGGATAACCCTCACATCCTGCGGATCAACGCCGAAGTGCTTGGCCTGCGGGGCTACGAGGTGCTGAAAGCGGCCAGCGCCGCCGAGGCGCGCGGGCAGCTTCAGTGGCACCCGGTGGACCTCATCGTGCTGGACATCATGCTTCCCGACGCAAACGGCCTGGATCTGTGCCGCGAACTGAAAAGCCAGTATCACATTCCCATCCTGTTCCTCACCGCCCTGGGAGAAAACCGTGACGTGGTGGAGGGCCTTCGCGCCGGGGGCGACGACTATCTGACCAAGCCCTACGATCTGGAGGTGTTTGTGGCCCGGGTGGAGGCCCGCCTGCGGGGAAGCAGCGACAGCCGCCGTTATGTTACCTACGGCTGCCTGCGGCTGGACACCGTGTCTCTGACAGGGTTCGTGAACGGGCGGGACATCCAGCTCACCCAAAAAGAATTCACCGTGCTGTTGCTGTTGGCCCAGAACGCCGAGCGGCGGGTGCCCAGCAGCGAGCTGGCGCGGGAGGTTTGGGGGGCCGGGTCGGAGCAGGAAAACAACGCCCTTTGGACCCTTGTTTCCCGCCTGCGCAAAAAGCTGAGGAGCGACGAATCCCGGCTGGAGATCGCCTCCCTCCGGGGCGGATATCTGCTTGAGCAATTATAATAGTTTTTTTCAAGGAGAGCCTTGCAACTTTGTAAGGCTCTCTTTTTTTAACTTTCTGATTGGTAAGATAAAAACGGAGACGTATGCCCCCGCAGGGGGCGGAAGGAGGCCGAAGGATGAAGCAGGAAAAACGCAGGATAAAGCCGTGGGCCCGCTGGACCGCAGCCTTTCTGGCGCTGGCCTTCGTGTTCACCTTCGGCGCCCAAAGCTGGATCACGGTGAAAATTTCGGCGGAAGAGAGCAACGCCGCCAAGACCTATCTGGCCCAGCAGACCGATTATGTCAACGCCTCCCGGCTGGAGCGGCTGCGCACCAAGCTGCAGACCCTCACCCAGCCCGACGGCCTGGAGGATTACTACCGGCTGGCCGAGACTCACATCGCCGCCGAGGAATATACTGAGGCGCTGGAATGCATTCAGCGCTGCCTTGAACTTTACGAGCCGGAATACGGCACGACCCTGCAGGCGGAACTGCTGCTCAAGGAGGGCTGCCTGCTCACCATCCTGGACCGGGCAGACGAAGCGGAAGAAGCCATGGAACAGGTGGTGCAGCTGGCCCCCGGCCTGGCAGACGCCTATCTGGTGCTGGCCCAGCTCCACGCGGGCAGCGGCGACACCCAGGCCCTGGCCGCCGACCTGGAAAGCTATCTGGAACTGCAGCCCGCCGCGGCAGACATGCGGCTGCTGCTGGCCCAGCTTTATCTGGCCCAGGGCCAGGGCGACGAGGCGATGAAACACGCCGTCTGGCTGCAGGCCAACGGCGGCGCGCAGAACACCGATGTGGCGGGGCTGTTCACCGGCCTGGGGCTGGCAAAGCTGCAAAGGGAGGACACCGCCGGAGCCCTGGAGCTTTTTGAGACGGCCCTTTCGCTGGACGACACCGTCGATTCCCTTTGCTACTACGCCGGGCTGTGCTGCCTGCTGCTGGAACGCTACGACGAAGCGGTGGACTACTACAGCCGCTCCATCCAGCAGCAAAGCACGTTGCAGATGAGCCATTACGGGCGGGGCGCGGCGGAACTAATGCGCGATGAGCCGGACATGGAGCAGGCGGCTGAGGACCTTGCCTTTGCCGCCGGATATGACGGGGCGGACGCCGACCCGGTCATCAGCGCGCAGGCTGAGGACCTGCTGGACACCATCACGGAATAAACGGGATCACCGAACAGAGAACGAAGCGGCGCGGGGCGCGCCGGGGCCGAAGGAGGCGTTTCCATGAGAGACTCTTTGACAGCGAAAAATGCAAAGAAGGGGGCACAGCGCATTCTTGCGCTGCTGGCTGCACTGGTGGCAGCTTTGTTCCTGACCGTCAGCGTTCATGCCGAAGACGCCGCTGCCCAACCGGGCGGCGGCCTTGCCGCGCCTGCAACGCAGGCCGCGGAGCCGTCCGGCACGGAACCGATGGATACGCCCCCGGCTGCGCCGACCGGCACGGAACCCACGGACAGCACGGAACCCACGGACAGCACGGAGCCCACGGGCGGCACCGAGCCCACGGGCGGCACCGAGCCCACGGGCGGCACGGAACCCACGGGCGGCACCGAGCCCACCGATGGCACGGAACCCGACGGCGGGGATGGACTGGAAGACGCGGGCGGCTCCGTGGTGGACCCGGACGCGCCGGAAGACACCACGCCCCCCACCGACGGCAGCACGCTGGAAGACAACGGCGGCTCCGAAGTGGAAGAGGACTTCATGGTGCCGGAGGGCAGCGCCACTTTGTCGGTGAACGGCAAAACGCTGGATTCCGAAGCCTTCAAGAACGACACATCCAACAGCGCCATCGTCAATGCCCTGAACGGCGCGGTGGACTACCTCAAGACCAACCTGCCTTCGCTGGAAGGGGAAAAGGTCAACATTGAGATCGTGGTCACCGCCGGCACCTACGAGGGCGACGTGGACCTCTCCGCCGGCAGCCAGCTCTACAACGACCTGCTGGACGCCATCGGCTACCACCTCACCGGCGGCGACGCCCCCGACCCCAGCGACCCGGCGGACAACGACAATTCCGTCAGTTCGGTCATCTTCACCGAGAATGACCGCGTTTACCCCTACGCAACCATTTCCATCGTCTCCGAGCAGTATAAAAACGGCCAGCCGTCAGACGGCAGCGCCAACATGCAGGGCAACTTCATGTCGGACGGCTTCGACGTGCTGCTGGCCGGGCTGTATTTTTCCTCCAAAGAGCAGGTGCAGATCAAAAACGCCCTGGAGTTTACATATGAGGGCACCGAGCTGGACGACAACGTGGTCATCCGCACCGAAAACGTGGCCGTGGTCAACGTGAGCAGCGGCAGCGGCGATGACCGGATCGACCTGCAGGTGACCCAGGCGCCCAGCGCCACGGTGGGGATCGGAAACTCCGACCCGCTGGCCATCTTCGACGCGGTGAAGGACATCTACAACGCCTCCCAGACCTCCTCCACCGGCGACGTCATCCAGGACACAGCCAACGAGTTCGCCCTGGCCATCAAGCAGCGTGTGGAAGAACTCATCGAGGACATTGAAAACCGCACCATGACCAAGGTGAACGTGAACACCGGCGACGGCACCGACGACCTCCTGGTCCGGCTGGTGAACTCCACCAACGTCTACGCCGGAAGCGGAATCGACCCCCGTACCGGCAAGTTCATGGCCCTCTACAATTTTGACATCGACCTGGGCGGCACCGACCTCACGGTGGACCTGGGCGCCGGGGCCGACACCATGTCCGTCACCGGCGGCCTCACCATGGTCAACGGCCGCAATCTTTACCAGGAGTTCTCCCAGCTGATTTCCAAATACGGGCTGGAAGAGGACCAGCTGCAGTACCGCAGCAAGTACGTCATTTCCGGCGGCGACGGCGACGACGTCATCACGCTGGACACCACCAGCGCCTTCCACGATGTGTTCGGCCTGGACGTGACCATCAACGAGGAAGAAAACGGCGGCTACGACCGCCTGCACCTCACCGGCAATCTCGCCGCGAAGTATATCTTCAACGGCGAGGACATCCTGGGCGACGTGCCCTTTGAAAAGCGCATTTACAAGACCGGGGACGGCCTGCACCTGAACGCCCAGAGCGTTATCTGGCTGCTGCCCGATCTGTCCATCGACATCGTGGAGGAACTTCTGAACACGGTGGCCCTGCGGCAGAGCATGGACATCCACTTCGGCAGCGGCCTCGACGCCGTGACCGACCGCCTGGAAAACAAGCGCACCGTCCATTTGGGCAATGTGCCCACCGCCGAGTTCACCGCGCAGGATTTCACCGACTATGTGGTGTGCCGCTCGCTGGACCCCACCGTGGACGCCACGGTCAATCTGGCCGCCGCCGTGCATGGCATGGCCACCTATCTGTCCAACCTGCTGGTGGAAGCCTCCGGCAAAATCACCGTTGAAAAGCTGCTGGCGGACGGCCTCACCGTCGTCCTTCAGGCGCCCGAAGTGGAGATTTTGGGCCCGGTGTCCGGCGAGCACATCCTCATCCTGGCCGAAGCCGAGGACCCGGACGTTCTGGCCGAGGACGCACTGACCATCACCGTGGCGGAAGATGAGCTCAGCGGGACCACGATGGAATACGGCGTGGGCCTCTACGAAGCTTCTCCCACCGTCCGTATCGTGGTGGCCGAGGGCGCGTCCCTCAACGCTGCCGGCGCGGTGGACCTCATCGCCTCCATCCGCCAGACCTCCGGCATGGTGGACGTGATGGCGGGCGTGGCTTCCAATTTCCCCAACTTTGTCATCGTCAAGCAGCCCACCGCGGAGATCTTGCTCCACGGCAGTATCAATGCCGCCCAGGGCCCCATCCACGCCCTGGCCTCCACCCTGGTGGATTTTGACTGTGCCGAGCTGCTCAGCTACATCCCCCTGTCCTTTGCCTGGGGCCAGGCGCGCACCACCGTTCTGGTGGACGGCGAGGCCAGGCTTTCCAGCGGCGCGGGCACTGCCCTGCGCACCGACAGCGAAGTGTACATCAGCGCGGTGGATAAGGGCAGCTTCCCCAAGGCGCTGCTCTCCCTTTCCAGCGCGGTGGCCATCGCTGAGACCGAGACCATCGTCACCGACGCTTCCTCCATCACCGCCGGCGGCGACGTCCTGCTGGACGCCCGCAGCCGCCTGGAGACCGAGGCCGCCAGCGTTGCCGGCCCCACCGACATCGCCCGCATGAAACCCAAGAGCGGCGTGTTCGTGGCGGTGAGCATTGCCCTGGGCCGCACCGGGGTGTATGTGGGCAACTACGGCGACGGAACGGGCAGCACCGTCTCGGTGGTCAGCACCGGCGGCACCGTCCGCGCCGAGGCCGACAGCCTCATCCGCAACCGCACCTACGCCATCTCCTCGCCCATCAGCGTGTATGTGGACGAGTACGGCAACCCCACCTTCACCCAGCAGCCCACCCAGAAGCAGTCGCTGCGCTCCATGGTCAGCCTCACAGAGTCGGTGCTGGGCATGCGCACCGGCACCTCCGGCACCCCCGCCTGGGCGCTGAGCAAGATCACCGGCAGCAACACCCTGGGCAGCCTGTTCAACAAGGGCGTGGCCGAGACCGACCCGGACCAGGACGTGGCCCGCACCCAGGCCATGGGCGCGTTGGCGCTGGCCGTCATCGACAACGACATCCTGGCCCTCATCGACACCGCCGGCGTGGTGAGCGCCGCGAACGGCGTGCAGCTGCATGCCTATGGCGAGACCACCTCCCAGACCCGCGCGGACGGCTCTCTCTACAATAACTCCACCATCGCCGTCATCCCCGGCTTCGGCAAGGTGCAGATCACCAAGGACCCCACCAACACCGCCGCGGGCATCGCCGTGAACGTCACCTCCTTCACCCACAACGCGGCTGCCCGCATCGAACAGGGCGTGGTAGCCGCGGGCAAGGCGCTGGCCGTGACCGTGGAGAACCGCCGGGTGGATTCCTCCGCCATCGCCAAGTCCGGCCACATCCCGCCGGCCCAGACCGCCATGTTGGGCGGCGCGATCACCGTGCACGTGATCACCCTGAATTCCAAAGCCGAGCTCGCCCCCGCCGCCGAATACCGGCTGGGCGAGGGCGCCGACCTGACCGTGGCCTCCCGCGTGGCCGACAGCCGCCTGGAGACCGTGGCGGACGCCAGCGGCAAGCGGGCCCGCCGCTCTCTGGGCATGCTGCCCCTGGAAGACGAAAAATCCTACAGCCGCTCCAGCGTTGGCGTTGGGGCCGGCATCGCCGTGGCCGTCACCGGCATCGACGTCATCGCCTCCGTCCCCGACGGGGTGGTGTTCCTGGCGCTGGACGGCACCAAGCCCGCCGACGCGGCCTTGGGCAGCGTGACCGTGGATTCCTATTATATGGGCAGCGAGCGGGTGTTCGCGGCGGCAGGCTCCGCCGGCGGCACCTCCGTCACCCCCGTGTCCGCCACCAGCGTTTCCGGCGTGTACGTCCTTTCCGAGCTGGGCGAATCCGCCGGCCAGGGCGTGGATGTTGCGGGCGACGTGGCCCTCACGGCTCAAAACCGCATGATCCGCTTCCTCACCGCGGACGCCGCCAGCGCGGGCACCAATGTGGGCCTGGGCGCGGCTGTGGCCGTGGGCGTGTTCAACGACAGCGCCGAGAGCCTGCTCAAACGGCGGGCCAAGGCGGGCAAAAACATCTCTGTGGCCGCCCAGTCGGTGAGCCGCGTCACCCAGACCGTCAAAGCCTCCGTGAAGGGCGCTCCGGCGGCGGGCGGCAGCGCCGGGCAGGACGCCGGCAGCGCCGGCGCGTCGGGCACCGAGGGCCTGGTGGGAGGCACCATCACCCCCGGCGGCAGCACCTCCTCCGACGGCTCACACCTAAGCCAGGCGGACCAGACCGCCGACCAGAAACTGAACAACGGCAAGGCCCTGGCGGGCCGCGTCAACACCAAAAACGTCAACACCTCTTCTGTGGAAAAGGCCGCTGCCGGACGCAGCCCCTTTGAGACCATGGAAGGCAGCATTCAGGTGGCGGCGGCCATCGCCGTGAACCTGCAGACCAACATCTCCCGCGCCCTCATCGCCGATGTGGACGTGTCCGCCGGCGAGGATATCTCCGTCATCTCCCGCAACGACACCGACGCCAAGATCACCTCCAACGCCGGCACCACCAACAGCTACGTGGGCGTGGGCGCGGCGGTGGCCGTGAACATGGTGGACCACCAGAACATCGCCCAGGTGGGCAAGGGCAAACTGACCGCCGGCGGCAACATCACCGTGGCTGCCGAAATTTACGAGAAGGCCCAGGCCGACCTGCTGGACAAAGCCTACGACCTGCTGGTGGACTACATGCTCCAGACCGGTCATCTGGAGGAGCTGCTGGGCGCGGTGGGCGACAACGCCCTCACTACCAGCACCGAGTACACCTTCCTGACCCTGAAGGATAAAGAAGACCTCACCGACGAGGAGAAGCAGACCCTGGCCAAGGCCATCGAAGAAATGATCGCCATCGCCCTGTGGCAGCAGGACCTGAAAGGGGAAGAATGGGTCAAGGTGGGCGACGTGGTGGTGGACGGCGCGGGCCAGCGCACCCTCACCGAACTTCTGGAAGAACTCATTTTCGCCGCCTACGAGGCGGACAATAACACCGAACTGACCATGGACCACGTCTATGGTCTGGAGCAGTATGTCATCGCGCAGGTCATTGCAAGCTACACCGGCGCGGAAAATCCCTATGCGGAATACGGCGCGCAGTGGGGCTACGAGGCCCTCACCGCGGATTTGGTAAGTGAATTGCAGACCATGATGGCCTACGCCGCCGAAAAGCGGGTGCTGGGCTATGAACTCATGTCCATTCTGCTCCAGCTGGCCCAGGGCGGCAGCCCCGCCCTCACCGAGGAGCAGAAGCAGGCGGTGGATGAACTGCTGGGCGTTACCGGGGCCACCGAAGAGGAAAAGCAGGCCCAGCGCATCCAGGCGGCCAAGGAGTATCAGTCCGTTCTGACCGAACAGATCAAGGCCAGCCTCACCGGCGACACCAACACCGCCGACCAGAACGCCAAACTCTATTCCGACGCGCTGACGGCCTACATCGAGGACGTCTTTGCCGTGATGGGCGAAGAGAGCAACTGGATGCCCTACCTGGGCGACGGCAACCGCCTGCAGGTGCCGGTGCTGGATAAGATCAGCGCTGAAATGACCCAGCTGGGCTTTGCGGTGAACGATCTCTACGAGGCATTTGCCGCGCTGCTCACCACCAAATTCGCCACCGGCAGCGAGCTGGACGGCGTGGGCCACACCATCTCCACCCAGGCCGTTTCCGGCGTGGGCGCCGCGGGCGTGGGCGTGGCGGGCTCCGCCGCCATCACCATCATCAACGCTGTGTCCAGCGCCACCATCGCCGGGCGGGACGCTGCCGCCTCCGAGCCGGACATCACCGCCGGCGGCGACATCCGCGTGGAAGCCAACGAGGCCCAGAAGGTCTACACCACCGCCTCCGCCAGCGCCGACAAGTCGCTGGGCATGGCTGCCAAGGCAGCCACCGCCCGCAAGCCCGGCAGCTCGGTGGGCGTGGGCGCTTCCTTCGCCACCAACCTCATCGACGCCGTGGTCACCGCCATGATCGGCACCGAGACCACCGCTGGCGACGCCGTCACCACCCTGGGCAACCGGGTCATCCGCGCGGCGTCTCTGGCCATCCTGGCCAACTTCCGCGACGATGTGGACACCGTCTCCGTGGCGGGCAGCGACCCCATCGCCCGGCGGGATAAAGCCTTTGAGTACATTCCCACCCTGGGCTCTGCCACCAACAAGCAGCTGGCCCAGGCCGCCGCCAGCGGCACCAACACCAAGGGCATCTCCTTTGACGCGGGCGTGGCCGTGGCGGTGGTGAACAACATCGTCAAGGCGGCCCTGCTCTCCGGTGGCAGCCTGACCACCACAAATTCCGTGGATACCCTCGAGACCGCCATCGTCACCGGCCAGAACGCCCAGGGCGAGGACATCTTCGCCATGGCCAACGTGCTGGTGCAGGCCCTTTACGGCGGCGACAGCTACACCGGCGTGTCCGCCTTCGCAGCGGGCAGCCGGGCCGCCGTGGGCGCGGCGGTGGGCGTGAGCCTGGTGGACAGCGACATCACCGCATCCCTGGAAGCGGACACCACCGCTGCCGGCAGCGCGCGGGTGCACAGCGCCACCGACGTCACCGACGAGAGCTACGCCATGGCCACCTCCATCGGCGCGGACCTGGACCGCCTGCTGGAGAAGTTCCGCGAGGGACTGAACTACATCAGCCCCGGCGCCGCCGAGACCAGCACCATCCGCAACAAGATCGTGGCGGCTACCAACAAGATGGGCGCGGTGAAGCTGCAGGAAAAGGCGAACCAGGTCAGCGGCAGCATCGGCGGCAAGCTGGACGCGGTGCCCTATTCCTCCAATCTGCTCAAGGCCTTCGGGCTGGACCTGACCAAGGCCACCTCCAAGACCAGTGGTCTGGACGCTTCCGTGTCCGGTTCCGGCGCGCAGGTGGCGGGCGTGCAGCCCCAGACCTCCAGCCTTAACGTGGCGGCGGCCATCGCCCTGGCCTTCACCGAGCACCACACCCTGGCCCGCATTCTGGGCAATGTCACCTCTCAGACGGGCGACGTGCAGGCCAAGGCCGAAAACGTGGTCAACTTCCGCAACCGGGCCACCGGCGCCACCGTGACCACCGCGCCCGCGGGGGCCAACACCGTGGCGGCAGCCGTGGCCGTGACCCTCAATGAGAACACAGCCGAGGCCAATGTGGCAAGCGGCGTGACCCTGAACGCGGCAAAGGAAGTTTCCGTCACCGCCGACACCACCCAGAACCTCACCGGCAACTACCCCGGATACATGAGCGCCCAGGCCGTGGCGGCCTCCATCGCCACCGGCATGCAGGGCAAGCTGGGCGTGGCCGGCGCGGTGGCCGTGCTCACCGACAAAGCCGACACCCTGGCCCTGGTGGGCGACAACGTGACCATCAACGCCGGGGGCGACGTGCGCGTCGCCGCCAAAGACCTGAGCAAGCTGGCCATCCGCGCCCTGGGCGCCAACATCGGCGCGCAGACGGTGGGCGTTGGCGCGGCCTTTGCCATGCTGCATTCCTTCAGCAACATCCACGCTCAGATGGGCGATAATCTCACCGCCCAGGCAAACAGCCTCACCGTCACCGCAGACCGGCCCCTGGTGGACGAGAGCATGTATCAGTTCCCCTTTGACTGGAGCGACCTGCTCACCGTTGCCAACCAGGACGCCACCGTGGGCGAGACCGACAAGGGCCTCATGCACATCACCCTTCCCGACGACCTGGACCACATCCGCCAGATCAAGGTGGAGTGCACCCTCGGCACCGACGACCTGCTGGACGTGCTGGATATGATCAACTATCTGGCCACCGTGAACTACTATGTGGAGGCCGTTTCCGGCAGCCTGCACCACGGCGCGGCGGGCGCCGCCAATGTGGCGGGCACCGTGGCCCAGCTGCTGGCCGAGAACAGCGTGCTGGCCTCCATCGGCGACAACGCCGCCCTCACCCTGGGCGGAGACCTCACCGTGCGGGCGGATTCCTCCGCCGAAAGCCGGGTCATCGCCGGCTCCGCCAGCCTGGGCACCGCCAAGGCGGGCGTGGGGGCCGTGGTGTCCCTGGCGCAGATGAACGACAAGGCCGAGGCCAAGGTGGGCAGCGGCCAGGCAGGCCGCGCCATCAACGCGGCGGGCGACGTGACCGTTGCCGCCTCCGCCAAAAACATCCTGTGGGACGTGGCCACCGCCGACGCGGTCACCGGTTCCGCCCTGCTCACTTTGGGCGGCGGCTTCAACCTGGTGGAGAGCAGCGCCGCGGCGCTGGCCTCGGTGGGTGACGGCGTCACCGTCAACGCCGCCGGCAGCTTTGCCGTGGACGCGGACAACGACTTTGAACTGGCCCTCATCGCCGCCAACATGGGCCTTGCCGCCGGCAGTGCCAACGTGGCGGCGGGCGGCACCGTGGCCTGGACCGACATCCACAACGAGACGGGCGCCCGGGTGGGCGACAACACCGTGGTCAAGGCTGATTCCGTGGCCCTCACCGCCGACAGCGCGGACCGGGTGATGGAGATTCTGGCCTCCGCCTCCGGCGCGCCCTCCGGCACCGCGAACGCGGCGGCCACCCTGGCGTATTTTGCCACCTCCTCCGAGACCATGGCCCTGGCGGGCAGCGGTGCTTATCTGGAAGCCCTTTCCGGCGACGTGCTGCTCCACGCCTTCAACGAAAGCGACCTGCTGGCGGCTCTGGCGAGCCTCTCCGCCACCGGCAGCAGCACTGCCGCGGCGGGCACCACCGTGCTGGTGCAGCAGTTCAATCAGAAGGCCCACGCCGGTGCGGGCGTCAGTGAGAACGGCGCCGTCACCGGCCAGAGCGCCACCCTCATCGCCCGCAAGGGCAAGGTGCTGGTGGAATCCAAGGCCAATAACCGCTCGCTGGCCGCGGGCGCGGCCCTGGCCCCCTCCGGCAGCACCACCCTGGACCTGGCGGGCACCTATGTCCACAACGAGTTCGCCAGCGAGGCGGTCTCCCGCCTGGGCTACAACACCAGGGCGGAAGCCTGGGACAGCATCGGCATCCTGGCCGACGCCGACAACCTGGTGGTCAGCGGCGCGGGCGCGGTGTCCGGCTCCGGCAGCACCACCGCGGCCCTGGGCGGCAGCGCCACCACCGTCATCTTCAAGAACATCGTGCAGGCCCTGGCGGGCGAACACTGCGACCTCACCGCTTACGCCCTGAACACCGGCTCTGACGCGGGCATCCAGACGGCCAACCGTCAGGACCGGCGGCGGGGCGTGGTGGCCCATGCCCATTCCGCGGAAGAGATTTATATGGCGGCGGTGGCCGGTTCGGTGACCGGCTCTTCCACCGCGAACCTGGTGGGCGTGGCCGACACCCTGCTGGTGCAGAACATCGTGAACGCCCATGTGGGCAATAACAGCCGGGTCAGCGCGGGCCTCAACAGCGCCGAAAAGAAGGACGTGGACGGCGACGGTCAGTCCGACGACTCTCACGGAGAAGGCGAGATACTCGTTGAAGCAAAGGACGACACCTTTGTTGTGAACTTCGGCGGAGCCATTTCCGCCTCCGGCAGCGCCACCGCGTCCCTGGGCGGCACGGTGGTCACCATCCTCTTTGAAAAGCAGGTCTTTGCCATTCTGGACGGCGGCGACAGCGAAGTGCACGCCGAAAAGTCCATCACTGTGGACGCCGACAGCATCGACGAGATGTTCCTGCTGGCCGCCACCTTTGGCGTGACCGGCGGCACCGTGGCCGCCGGCGGGGCGGGCAACATCCTGCTGTTTGAAAACGCCGTCAAGGCCCATCTGGGCGGCCGGATCACCAGCGGCGGCGATGTGAACGTCACCGCCGACACCCTCATCGACCTTTACAACGTGGCTCTCAGCGTGGCCGCATCCTCCACCGCGGGCGTGTCCGGCGCGGCGGTGGTCACCAGCTTCAAGGGCCTCACCGAGGCCGTGCTGCTGGCGGGTTCCAGCGTGGACACCACCGGCAAGCTGAACATCCTGGCCAATTCCAAAGAGTTCATCACCGCCGACGGCGCGGGCATCTCCGGCGGCGGCACCGCGGGCGTTTCCGGCACTGTGGACGTCATCCTCAGTGAGAACACCGTGCTGGCCATCGTGCAGGACAATGCCGACGGCACAAAGCCCGTCATCAAGGCAGCGGCCATCACCCTGGACGCGCTGGACGACTACCAGCTCATCGGCGTGGCGGCATCCGCGGCCTTTGGCGGCACCGCCGGCGCGGGCGTCACAGCCATCGTCACTCTGGCCGACAACCAGGTGGCCGCCGGCATCGGCTCGAACTACGCGGTGCAGACTCTCACCGGCGACGTGCTGGTGAACGCCCTCAGCAAGCGGGATATCCGCACCTACGCGGGCAGCGTGGGCGCAGGCGCCACCGCAGGCATCGGCGCGGTCATCATGGCGCTGGTGGTGGGCGGCAAGCTGGACGACGACACCGCCAAGGCTCTGGCCGAGCACTTCCACCCCGCCGACCTGCTGGCCGGCATGGAAGAAAAGGCCCCCGCCGGGGCGAAGGGCGTCTACGACGGCCACAACGCCGCCTGGCTGAGCGAAGCCCTGGCAGGCAGCGGCAACAGCTACAGCGACGTGCCGGTGGACGACGAATACGACGGCGCGGACCAGTATGTGAGCGAAGATTTCAACAAGGATTACACGGTGACCCAGAACGCCGACGGCACCGTGACCGCCGGCGAGCCCGGCGCGGATCTCACCGTCGACCCGGTGGGCAGCGGCAGTTCCGACGCGGACGAAGCCTACAAGATCTACGAGGGCTTCAAGAACGTGGCCAGCGCCGCCTTCACCCGTGCCTTCATCGGTGCAGGCACCACCGTGACCAGCGCGGGCGACATCACCGTCCGCGCCACCGACCAGCTGAACGCCAGCCTCGGCACCGTGGCCTTCGGGGCCTCCGGCGCGGTGGGCGTGGGCGTGGGCATGGCCGTGGCCATCCTCAACGGCACCGTGGAGGCCTGGGCAGGGGAGGGCTCCGTTCTCTCCGCCAAGGGCGACGTCACCATCGAAGCCGTTGCCGAAAGCCCGCTGCTGGTCGGCGGCGACCTCTCCGGGGACGACCAGAAAAACATCGACTTTTTGAACAGCCAGAGCGAAGAATTTGATGTGACCGACCTGACCATCCATGCCGTTTCTGTGAGCGGCGGGGCGGCGGGCACCGCCGGCGTGGGCGTGGCCCTGGCCGTGGTGCATCTGGGCAGCAGTGTCAGCGCCCGGCTGCTGGGCAGCGTGGAAGAGGCGAATGCCCTTGCCATCCGCGCCGTCAATGATTATCAGCACATCGTGGCCGCGACCCTGGGCCTGGGCGGCGGCATGGCCGGAGTTTCCGCCAGCGTGGCCGTCACCGTGTTTGACGGCAATACCCGGGCCTCCGTAGAGGGCGCGGGCTCTCTGCGGGACGTGGCGGACATCCGGGTCGAGACCCAGGTGAACAACACCGCCGCCAGCGCCGCGGCGGGCATCGCCGCCGGTGTGGGCGCGGTGAACTCGGGCGCGGCAGTGGCCATCAACAAGAGCCTGGTGGAGACCTTCATCGCCCAGGGCGTGTCCATCGGCGGCAGCGTCCGCACACCGGACATCACCCTGAACGCGCGGGTGAACAGCGACGCGAAGGCCTTCACCCTCGGCGTGGCCGGCGGCGCTGTGGCCGTGGGTGCGGCGGTGGCTCTGGCCAAAACGGCCCCCACCGTGCGCACCTACATCGGCGCGGCCCCGGACGCTGACCAGTTCGTGGCCTCCGGTACCATCAACGCGGGCAGCATCGCCATTCAGAACGACGTGAGCACCACCGCCGAAAGCTACGCCGCCAATGTCACCGGCGGCGTGGTGGCCGTCACCGCCCAGGTGCTGCTGGTGTTCAACACTGCCCGGGTGTTCGCGGGGCTGGACCGCATCAACGTGAACGCGGTCAACGTGGATATCGACAGCCGGCTGCACGCCAGCGGCCGGGCCTACGTGGCCAGCCTCACCGGCGGCGCGGTGGGCGTGGGCATGGTGGTCAGCACCGTGCTGCTGCAGGCGGAGAACATCGCCCAGCTGGACGTGACCGGCGTGGAGATGAACGCCGCGAACCTGAACCTCTATACCGGGCGCGAGAGCGACCGGAACACCTCCAGCGCCGAGGCGCTGGCCCTCGCCGCCGGCGCGGGCGCCGTGACGGTGGGCCTCAACGCCGCCGTGGCGGACAACAACACCAAGAACATCGCCCGCATCCTGGGCGGCAAAGAGGCGGGCAGCCACCGGCTGAACGTCTCCGGCGCGCTGAACCTGGGCTCCTACGGCCAGGCCACCGCCAACGCCCAGGTCTGGGGCGTGAATGCCGGCGCCATCAGCGTGCTGGGTTCGGCGGCCGTGGCGCTGCTGCGGGCCGAGCAGCAGGCGAATGTGGACGGCGGCAACCTCACCGCCGGCAGCCTCACCGCCCGCAGCGAGCTGAACAAGGGCCTTGACCGCATGCAGTATGTGGATGTCTCCAAGCTGCCCGGCGGCGCGGTGAACGCCCCCGCCGAGAACGTGGACGCCAGCGAGGGGAACGCCTCGGTCTTTGCCGGCCTCATCACCGGCACCGGCTCGGCCATCGGGGCCGCCGTGAACGTGGCCGTGGCCTATGGCAGGGCGCGGGTGGAAGCGGACATCGCCCCCTTCACCCTCACCGTCAACGGCGGCGCGGTGAACGTGGCCTCCGCCGGCGCCGCCAACGTGCTGGCCCAGAGCTTCAACCAGAACGCGGGCGCCATCACCGCCGCCGTCATCGTGACCACCGCCTACTCCCAGAGTGAGTTCAAGGCCGTTCTGGACATTCCCGAAAACGGCAGCGTTCTGGCGGATGCCGTGTCCGTCTCCACCGACTATACCGCCAGCGCCGTGGCGGTGCTGGCCCCCAGCGCCGGCGGCGCGGATCTGAACGGCATCGCGCTGAAGGTAAACGTGGGCGTGGCCAACGCCGACAGCCGCGGCGAAGCCGCCATCGCCGGCGCGGGCACCCTGGACGCGGCCTCCGTGGCCGTCACCGGCAGGGGCATCGCCGCCTCCAGCGTCTACAACGTCAGCCCGGTGGCCAGCCTGAGCGCCGTCACCATCGCCGCCAACGTGCTGGTGGCCCTGCTGGACGCTGAGAACCTAGCCTACATCCAGGGCGTGGAAGTGAAGAACGCGGCCATCACCGTAAAGGCGGAACTGAACACCGCCGGCCAGGGCGCCAGCGCCCTGCTGGCCAACAACATCAAGGGCAGCGGCGTGAGCGTGAGCCTCGCCTCCGCCCGCAGCAACACGGCAGTGGCGCTGAACCGCAGCGTCAACAAGGCTTTCATGGACTCCGTGAAGGTCACCGCTGGCGCGGCCCTTTCGGTCACCGCCACCGCAAACAGCCTGGCCAGCGCCAGCGCGGCGGACCCGGGCACCAGCGTGGAGCTGCTCTCTCTGGGCGTGAACGTGATCATCGCCCGGGCGGACGGCACCTTCGCCGCCTACATCAATATGGCGGAAGACCGGCCCGTCTCCGCCGCTTCCGTCACCGTCACTAACATCTACAACGCCCGGGCTGAGGCGGTGTCCCGCCAGCCCAATCAGGGCGTGGGCCTGCTGAACGCGGGCACCAACGTGGCCTATGCCAACGCGGGCGCCCTGGCCGAAGCGGCCATCACCGGCAACGGCAGCGTTACCACCAACAGCGTGACCATCACCCTGAACGGCACCGCCACCGCCGATGCCCGCATTGCCGGCACCAAGGTGAACGTGCAGGGCGCGGAACTGGCCGTGAACGTGGTGGACGCCATCGTCAGCGCCCGCCAGCAGGCCTACATCGGCCAGCCAGAGGGCGGCAGCGCCAGCGCGGTGAACATCACCGCCCTGGGCGGCATCACCCTCCGGGCCAGCCTGAACGACAGCGCCGACACCGGCGCAAAGGCCATCGTGGGCAGCAACGGCTCCGACTCCGGCGTGAGCGTGTCCATCATCGGCGGCAAGGCCTCCCGGGCCAGCGCCGAGATGAACGGCCTGTCCACCGCCCACATCCGCACCACCGGCAGCATCGTCACCACCGGGCAGCTGGCGCTGCGCAACGCGGCCCGCAGCTGGGCCATGGCGGACATCGACGACGCCGCCGTGGAGGTGACCCTGGTGAACGCCAGCCTGGTGCTCACCGACGCCCTGGCCGGCGGCAACTTCAAAGCCCTGGCCCAGACCGGCGCTTTGAGCGCGGGCAGCGTGGACATCCAGAACATCTATTATGCCGAGTCCCACTCCGCCACCGGCCCCGCCGGCGGCGTGGGGGTCAACCTGGTCAACACCGACGCCAACCGCGCCGACGCTGAGACCAGCGCCACTGCCGACGCCTCTCTGAAGGTGACCGGCAGCGCCAGCGTGACCAATTCCGTGAACATCAAAAACCTTGGCTACCTGCTGGCCGAGGCCCTGGGCCGCACCCGCAAGGTGAACGTTTCCGGCGTGAGCATTGCCGTCACCGTGGTGGACGCGGTGCTGAAGGGCGGCCAGACCGCCGACGCCCGGTTCGACGGCGAGGCCGTCATCGGCGGGCAGCTGAATGTGAACTCCGAGATCGTGCGCTCCGGCGGCTATGGCATCGCCACCGCCCAGGCGGGCGGCTCCGGCGGCGCGGACGTGAGCCTGGTGGGTGCGGGCGTCAACGACGTCACCGCCCAAAGCGCCACCACCAACACCGCCTCCCTCACCGGCGCGGGCACCCTGAACGCGGGCAGCGTCAGCGTGCGGGCCAAGAGCCTCACCGAGGCCGAGGCTGCCGCCAAGTCCGGCGTCAGCGTGGGGCTGGTGCTGCTGGGCAGCCTGAACGCCTCCTCCTCCACCCACGACAAGGTGGATGTGCTGGTGGAAGGCATCACCGTCAAAACCTCCGGGGCCTTCACCGCCGAGGCGGTGGGCAACACCGTGTCCGAGGCTGTGGCCGCCAGCGAGGGCGGCGGCGGCCTGGTGACCGCCGGCGTCAACACCGCCACCGCGAAGGTGGGCGGCTCCGATGCAGCACCTCAGACCGTGCGCGTCACCGTGAAACGCAGCTTCATCGAAGCCGCCCGGGACGTGACCCTGCGGGCCTACAACACCGGCGACGCCCGGGCCAACATCGAAAAGGGCCTGAACATCGCCGCCGGCATCCTGACTGTGAGCGTGCTGCCCACCAACGCCTGGTACGACACCGGCGTGGACGTGCTGGAGGGCGCCGTGGTGCGCTCCACCACCGGCAGCGTGAGCGTGCTCAGCGAGGACGCCCCCAAGGGCCACAGCGAAGCTCGGGGCACCACCATCGGCATCGGCGTGAACGCCAGCGTCACCTACGGCGAGAACACCGCCGACACCGCCAACACCATCCGGGTAAACGGCACCCTGGACGCCGGCGAGGCCCTCACCGTGGAGGCCGTCTCCGCGGCCCAGCTGAACGCCGCCACCTACGCCGACGGCGGCGGGTTCTTCAGCGGCACCACCCTGTGGTCCAAGAACACCCTGAACCGGGCGGTGTCCATCCTCATCGGGGATAACAGCACCCTGCTGGCCAACTACGGCGATCTGATCGTCAACGCCGTGGGCGGCTCGCGGGACAGCATCCTCACCCGCTCCGAGGTGTCCTCCGGCGGCGTGGTCGCCCTGGGCACCGCCACCGCCCTGGTGAACATCGACAGCGATGTGAAGGTCCAGATCGGCAAAAACGCCCTCATCCGGGCCCGCTTCAGCACCGTGAACATCATCGCCGACGCCTCCCAGGCGGGCGTGGAGACCAACGTCAGCGCGGACGCCTCCGGCCTGGGGGTCGCCCCCAACTCCACCGCCAACGTGAACACCAGCCTGGACGCCGACGTGGTCATCGCGGGAACCGCCGGCGAGCGCGTGGTCATCGAAGGACGGGACGTGGAGATCATCGCCCGCAACGGCGAAGTGGACATCTACACCTACACCTACGCCAAGGGCTCGGCTCTGGGCGCGGCGGTGAACGCCCTCAGCAGCCCCAAGACTACTCTGACGGCGGACGTGAACATAGCCGGGGCCGACGTCACCGGCCACGACAGCCTGCACATCTACGCCTCCACCAAGCCCGCCTACCGGGACGCCAACATCGACGTGCGCGCCACCATCCAGCTGAATGCGGCGGGCGAGGCCCTGGCCAAGGCCGGCGGCTCCACCACCGCCCACTCCAACACCGTGCTGGGCAGCGGCGTCATCCTGCGGGGCGCCACCGTGGCGGTCACCCGCTACGGCTTCGACCGCAGCCGCATCCGGCGGGACGCCCGCAAAGGCGGCTTCATCATCAAGGAGACCAGCACCAGCCACTCCTTCACCAGCGACGGGACCGTCGCGGTGAACGGCGGCACCGCCCTCTACCTGGGCGACGCCGCGGGCGGCATCTACATCGACATCTCCGAGCACAAGGGCCAGCTGACGGTGCGCGAAGTGGGCGTCAAGGAGCCGGACAGCTACTATACGGTCAACGGCAACACCGTCACCCTGCGGGACATCAGCAACAACCTGCCCGGCGTGGCGGACTTCACCCACGACGGCAAAAACGCCTCCGGCAGCGTCATCGTCTACAACCAGGCGGTGCTGCCCCGGGTCATCATCACCAACAGCTCGGGCTTCGACGTGCAGCTGAACGGCATCTACGTTTCCAACAGCGGCTTCATCCAGCCCTCCGTGTTCGGCATCAGCCACACCATCAACAATGTGGCCTATGACAAGCCCGAAGTGCGCACCGAGTTCAGCGGCACCGGCGGCGTGCAGGTCAGCGGCTTTGTGTCCAACACCGACGGCCATGTGGAGTTCGTCTGGACCGGAGAAGAGGGCGGCGCCCTTACCGGTGTGGACAGCGTGGCCGACATTTCCTCCGGCGCCACCGTGTCGCCGGTGTGGGCCCATGACCTGCTGGTCAAGGGCGCGGCCAGCGTGGGCACGGCGGACCAGGCCTTCAACGCTTATGTGTTCTCCGGCTCGAACGGCGTGGTGAACATCGAGGCCAGCGGCGACGTGTTCGTGAACATCGTGCCGGTGACCCTCATCATCGTGGATAAAGACAACAAGGAACTGGAGCGCCACGACGACCCGGTCTACATCGAGCGGGTGGTCTCGCTGAACGGCAACGTGGAGATGGACCTCCAGGAAGGCGTGCAGGCCACCATGATCGCCGGCACCACCACCGTCACCATCCCGGTGCCCGGCACCCTGAGCTACATCACCACCGTCACCGTGGAGCTGGCCTCCAACTACACCCTCACCGGCAAGGACGTGCTGGACTACTACCTCCAAGGCTACGACGCCGCCGAGCGGCTCTACCGCTACCTGCTGCCCAACGGCACCCTGTTCTACATGGACGCCTGGGGCAATGTCTCCCGCATCGAAGAGGGCGGCGCCGAAACGGCGGTGGGCGACTTCGAGTTTGTGAAGGACGCCTCGGGCAATGTGGTGGAGATCAAGCTGAGCGAAGGCATCTCCATCAACCTGTCCACCGGCTATCTCACCGTGGAAGAGGACGCCTCCTACGAGGTGCTTCTGGAGGCTGTCAGCGCCAGCTGGTTCACCTCCAAGGGCCTGCTGCAAGGCGGCGGGGAAGCCCGCATCCGTCTGGTCACCGCCGAAACGGTGACCGGCCCGGGCGGCGAAAACCTCACCGACGAGGACACCCTGAAGGAAATGGACGTGCAGGTCATTTTGGCGCTGAGCACCGCCGACATCGACTACTATTACCTCAGCGGCCTGCAGCCCACCATGGACGCCATCACCGGCGCCTCCGACAAGACTTACTACTACTTCCTGCTGCACGACAAGAAGAGCGACAGCCTGCGGTTCTACGCCTTCACCGGCGGCAGCACCGAGACCCAGGACGTGGAGCAGGTGAACAAGGACACCTTCAACAGGGAGCACCTCAACATCTCCGATGGCAGACCGGTGACCAACACCCTCAGCGACGGCGTGACCTATTACGAATCGGCGTTCGACGAAGAGGCACGCCTGCACGAGCAGCGCTGGGGCACCCACCTGAGCAAGGTGCGGGATGATGCGTCCGCCGACCCCTTCACCGTGCCGAACTTCCTTGGCACCGGCTACGAGGTGGTCTGGAACTACGACAACACCATGACCATCGGCGGCGCCGCCATCGGCCTGGTATACATCCCGGGCCTGGGCTACACCGTGGCCCCCGGCCAGACCCTCACCGGCGACGCGGCGGCGCTGTGCCAGGCGCTCAACGGCGTCTACTGGATGCCCAACGTGGAGCGGACGGTGGAGAGCAGCGTGGAAGTGGATGGCATCACCTACACCGCCAACGGCAAGGAGAACGGCAGGGACGTGTTCAACTTCGCCGAATTTGCCTGGACGCGGCTCAACACTGATGGGGGCAAACCCACCACCCAGAAATATTCGGTCGACACCTACACCATGTACAGCTACTCGCTGCAGTTCACCTATGTGAAGATGCAGCCGGTGACCTCCAGCCTCTCCACCGAGTACTACACCAGCGGCGTGAAGTACACCGGCTTTGACGAAGAGATCTACGAGAGCCCCGACGGCACGCTGTACGAGCACTACGACGTGATCCGGGACGAATACACCGGCAAGCTGACCCCCGAGGCCGAGTACCGGCTCATCAGCCAGGTGTATTACATGAAGAACGCCGCCGGCAGCCGCGTCACGGTGGACGGCCAGGAGATCTGGTCTTACCTGAGCGAGGCCACGGCCCAGACGGTGAACGGCAAGACCTACTTCCTGGTGGACAGCCACTCCGGCAGCGGGCTCTACCTTGAAAAGGACGCCCAGAGCGGCGCCTTCACCCTGGTGCGCCAGAGCACGAGCGCTCCCGAGACGGTGCTGCCGGCAGAGGAAAACTACCAGCACGACACCGGCAAGGTGACCTTCACCTTTGAGGTGGAGGGCGAGGACGTCACCGTCACCCTGACCCCGAACAACGCCGCCACCGGCGAGACCGAGTACAAAGACCAGACCGGCAGCGACGGCAAGACCTACACCATCGTTTATATCCCCGACGAAGACGGCGCGGCGGGCAAGTGGTATCTGCGCACCACCGGCGAGGCCGGCACCACCACCGACACCGGGCTGGATGACCCCGCCAAGGTGCTGGCAGACACCGGCTACGCGGTGCTGAACCGCTACGTCTATGATGCAAGCGGCAACCCCACCGCCGATACCACCGGCTTCCTGCTGGACGGCGCGCAGGCCTACATCGACTTTACGCCCGGCAGAAATCAGACCGGCGTCAACTATCAGATCGGCACCCTGAACGGGGAGGGCACGCTGGTGCCCAACGCTTCGGGCCTGTATGTGGTCTGGGACGGCAAAGCCTACCTGCTGATGGACCCGACCGCCATGTTCGAGGCCTACGGCACCGAAACCGGCGGCCTTGAGGCGGAGCTGGTGGAAAACAAGGAGGCCACCGGCAACACCCTGCTGAAGACCAAAGACGGCGCGGTGTTCAAAAACGCCACAGGCGACACGGTGTATCTGAACCAGATGGAAAAGGGCAGCTACAGCACCGCGGAGGACGTCTCCGGCGGCCTGCTCATCCTGCGGCCCGGCAGCCCCGTGGGCGACGACGAGGAGCCCACCGTGCTCATCACCGGCCCCCTGGCGGACATCCCCGTCAAGGAGATCGCCCTGCCTGCCAACAACCAGGTGAACGGCAGCGGTTACCGCGTCACCGACACCCTCTACCTCACCAAGAGCGGCCTGGTGCTGACCCTGGTGCTGAACAGCGACGGCCAGGTTACCTTCAGCGCCCAGTTCGACGGCATCACCTACACCTCCGACCACATCGTGGCCACCCTCCTGGGCGATTTGGGCACCCTGCGGGAGTATACCCTCAACGAGGAGGGCAAGCGGGTCTACACCGTGAACGGCAAGACCGCCGCCTACACCCTCAACGGCGACCAGCTCTCCTACATCGACGAGAACGGCCAGCTGGTGGTGCTCACCCCCGAAGAGAGCATGGCGATCCTTTACGAGGTCATGCCCGAAAACAACGACGCCAGCATCACCATCAAGGCCGGCGAGGAAGTGTATCTCGAGCGCCTCACCGACCAGATCGCCAAGGACCTGGCGGGCAACTACTACTATTCCGAAGACGGTGAAAACTACTGGGTCAACGCCGAATTTACGCCCCAGACCGGAAGCAAGACCTACGAGTACGGCGGGTCCAGCCATAACCACCAGCTGAAGGGCACTGTGAGCTACGGCGGCACCGCCTACCTCACCATCTCCGAAGCGGTGGACACCAATGAGACCAGCGCCACCTATGGTCAGACCATCCTCTACTACGAGCTGGACCAGAAGGAGATCCTGGTGGGTTCCGACGGCAGCGTCACCCTGCTGGGTGAAAACAGCCGCACCCTCAAGCTGGAGCCCAACGCCGAAGTGGAGTATCTGTTCGGCTATGTGAGCGCCGGCGAAGACCTGGACGGCACCGACCCCGCAAACAAAAAGAGCGTCACCATCCAGCTGAGCAACGAAAAGGGCTCTCTGGTGGATGGCGACACCGTGACCGGCCATGAGGACGACACCGACATCCGCACCAACGGCGGCGACGTGATCATCCTGGTGCCCAAGAGCGCCGCCGGCACCATCGGCACCGCGCTGGACGCGCTGGAGATCGACATGAACGGCGGCGCGCTGGTGATCCGGAGCTACGTCCCCGGGCAGGAGCCTGTGGACGAGATCGTGATGGATACCTTCATCAACTCCAAGGAGGACGTGACCCTGAAGCCCACCGTGGTGGACGGGGCCGAGTTCCACGTGGACACCACGGGCAGCATCACCGGCGAGACCCTGGACGTGGTGAACGGCGGCACCGCCGACCTGGATGCCGACGGCAGCATCTCCATGGGCGACATCACCGCCGACGGCGGCAGCACTGTGGACTTCGACGCCGAGGGCTCGGTGGAGACCGGCGATATCACCGCCGGCGATGGCAGCACCGTGGACATCAACGCGGGCGAAGACTACACCGGCGGCGATCTGGAGCTGACCGACGGCTCCGAAATGGACGTCACCGCCGGCGGCAGCGCCACCATCCCCACCGCCACAGTGGACGACAGCACCCTCACCGCCCAAACGGGCGACGACTTCCGCTTTGAGCGTATCACGGGCGCGAGCGGCGACGGCAAAAATACCAACGTGACCATCTACGCCAAAGGCGTGGTGGGCCGCCTGCTGCCGGACGGCAAGGACGCCGTCATCTCCTTCGGCGAAGGCGCCAACGACTCCAACGCCACCCTCTCGGTGAGCGGCGAAACCAGCGTGGGCGAGGCCGACAGCTGCCTGCAGCTGGACATCCCCGAAACGCTGACCGTGCGGATCCCCAAGGCCGGCGACATCTGGATCGACGGCATCGTGGAAGGCGAAAAGGACGCCGAACAGTTTACCGGCCGCGGCGAGGACGGCACCATGCTCACCGGCGACGTGATCGACGCCATGGAAGGCGACGACACCATCGTGGGCGTGGAACTGAACGCCCAGACCCCCGAAGAGATCGCCGCCCTGCTGCTGGAGCGGGCGCTGGACGAAGCCGACGCCACCGGCAAGGCCGAACAGCTTCTGAAGGACATCACCGCGGCGCTGGAAAAGACCCTCACCCCCGCCCTCGGCACACAAGAAGAATTTGAAAAAACCCTGGAAAAACTGGACACCACCCCCGAAGCCATTGAAAAGGCGCTGAAAGAGCTGGACGAACTGCTCCAGGCGCTGGAAGAGGCGAAGGACCCGGCGGACCCGGACGAACCGGAAGACCCGGCTGACGCCGCCCAGCAGGAGCAGAACAGAAAGCGGCTGCGCCAGCTGCTGGACGAACTGCTGGTGCTGACCCTGCGCGTGCCTGAGGCCGAGGAGGGCGAAGAACCCGACCAGGACGAACCCCTCAAGGCTCTGATGGCGGATGAGGACCTGATCCCGCTCTACTGGGCAGCCCTCACCGACGAGGAAAAGCTGGCTCTGGTGGAGGAAAAACTCTGGGAGAAGGTGGAATACCCCGAACCCGCCGAGGATGACCGGGACTTCCGCGACCTCACCCTGGCCATTGGCGAATCCACCGGCGAGAGCAGCGTCACCAACAAGGGCAGTATCACCATCACCCAAAATGAAGGCACCTTTACTGCCCGAGAGGTGGTCTCCGGCTACGAGAACGTCACCATCACCGCCCCGGACATCGCCGGTGCCGAAGGCTTCACCAACGTCACCGGCACCGATCTGGTGCTCACTGCCCTCACCGGCAGTATCCGGGATCTGACCATCGACCAGCGCGACTGGGTGGAGCACACGGTGGTGGATGTGTCTGAGCTGCAAAAAGCCCCGGACGCCATGCCCGCCGCCGGCAGCTGGACCATCATCCGCAATTCTGTCACCGGGCTGCTGGAGATGAAGTTCAAGATCGATTTCACCACAATCAGCGTGGACGATCACGACCTGGCCACCACCCTCACCGCCACCGCCGCCGGTGATATCTCCATCACCGAGGTGCAGGGCGATCTGGGCCTGGCAAAGGCCGAAAGCACTCAGGGCGGCAACATCGACCTGACCGTGACCGGCGGCAGCCCGCTGGATACGAACGCCAGCTCCGACGGGCTGAACCTCGTCACCACCGGCAGCGCCAGCCTCACCGCCAAGGAAGGCACCATCGGCGCCGCCGAAGCCCCGCTGAACGTGGCGGTGGGCGACACGCTGACCACCCTCTCCCGGGGCAACACCTGGCTCACCACTCCCGAAGACCTCACCCTCATCGCGGACGTACTGGACGAGAACGCCCGGCTGGACGTGGTGGGCGGCAAGGACCTGGCGGTGAGCAACACCGAGGGCGATCTCAACGCCACCCGGCTGCACGCCGGCGGCGACCTCTCGGTGACCAGCCCCAAGGGCAGCACCCATGTGAACGAATTGAAAGCGGGCGGCACCCTCTCGATGGATTCCGCCGAAAACATCACCGTGGGCCGGGCTCTGGGCGACGTGACGGTGAACACCGTGAAGGCCGGGGGAGATATCTCCCTCAACATCCAGGGCGAACTGAAGGACGTGGCCGCCGACCCGGTGAAGGACCTGGCCGAAGCTCAGGCCGAGGCCGCCCGCGCCGAGGCGGAGCAGAAAGCGCTGGAGCAGCAGCTGGCCGCACGTCAGGAGTACCTGGACGCGCTGGAAAGCCAGCAGAAGGACCTGCAACAGCAGCTGGCGGACCTTGAGGCGGAGCACAATGAACTGGAAGAGCAGCTGCAGGAGGCTCTGCAGCAGCCCGAACCCGACCAGGCCGAGGTGGCCCGGCTGGAAAGCGAGCTGGCGAAGCTGGAAGGCGAGATGGACGAAATTCAGCAGCAGCTGAACGATCTGGAAACGGAACGCCAGCCGCATGAGGCCGAAAAACAGGCCATCGAGGCCGCCCTCGACCAGGCAAAGCGGGAAGCCGAAGCGGCCCGCAAGGCGCTGGAGGACGCGCGGAAGGCGCTGGAAGGCGCCCCGGACGCCTCCATCACCGCCGGCGGCAACGTGGATATCCTGCTGGAGAACGGCGGCAGCGTGGGCGAAGAGGGCAACGCCCTCGGCGTGGACGTGGGCGGCGTGCTGACCATCGCCGCCGGCGAGGACGAAACGCTGAAGGGCGTCTGGTTGGAGAGCCCCTCCGACCAGCCGCTGAACATTGCCCCCCTCGAGGCGGAGAAGCCCATCGTCATCAACACGGCGGGCGGCATTGCCCCGGCGGGCAGCACCGACCCCGACTGGAACGGCCTGGACTTCACCGCGCCGGACCTCACCCTCAACAGCACCGCCGGCGACACCGGCACCAAGGAACGGCCCATCGAGACCATGGCGGACCGCATTTCGGCCATGGGCGACAACGTCTATATCCACAACCACAAGGACACCGAGCTGGGCGAGATCGTGGCCGACGAGACCGCGAACATCACCTGCGACGGCGACATCACCGCCGGAAGCGAACCGGACGACAAGGTCGTGGCGGGCGACGCGGAGCTGACCGCCAAGGGCGACGTGGGCAGCGAGGACGCGCCCATCCGCATCGAGGCCGATGAAGTCAGCGCCCAGGGCGGAAGCGTCCATCTGGAAAGCGAAGGCGACGTGGTGGTGGACACCATCGTGGCCGGCAAGGACGTGACCATCCGCACCGACGGTTCCGTCACCGACAAGGGCACCGCCGACGCCATCACCTCCGAAAACCTCACCATTGAAGCGGGCGGACACATCGGCACCAAGGATAACCCGCTGAACATCCATGTGTGGGGCAGGGTGGATTTGACCGCCGGCATCCCCTGGATCTATGTCCTCAACTCTTACACCCATCACGAAAGCCCCTGGACTGAGCCGGAGAAACCGGTGGAAGTGCTGCAAACCGTGGTGGAGCAGACCCGCCGCCGCTGGACCGCGGACGACGAGCCTGAACCGGCGGAGAAGCCTCAGGACGAGAACGTCGACGACGAGGTGCCCAAGGCGCCGCCGGAGCAGCAAACAAGCGGCGGTACCTGCTGGTGCTGCTGGCTGTGCCTGCTTCTGCTGATCCTGGTAATCATCCTGCTGGCAGTGGTGCTGTGGCTGCTCTGGCTGCTGTGGCGCCGCCGCAAGGAGGAAGAGGAAGAACAGGCTTCCCGGTGAGCAAACACCGGACTGACGAACGCAGCCCCCGAAGCCAAAAGGGCTTTGGGGGCTGCACTTTTCTTTGCAGGCCGCTGCGCGCTGCGCTATAATAAAGAAAACGAAAAGGGGGAGATACAATGAACGAAGTCCTCAATGCCATTCTGACCCGCCGCAGTGTGCGCAGCTACAAGCCGGACCCGGTGCCCCAGGAGGCTCTGGAGCGCATTCTCACCGCCGGGCAGTACGCCGCCACCGGCATGAACCGCCAGAGCCCCATCATCCTGGCGGTCACCAACAAGGCCGTGCGGGACAAGCTCTCCGCCATGAACGCCGAGATCATGGGTTCTTCCGGCGACCCCTTCTACGGCGCGCCGGTGGTGCTGGCGAACAAGGCCGCGCCCACCTATATCTACGACGGCAGCCTGGTGATGGGCAACCTGATGCTGGCCGCCCACGCCGAGGGTCTCGCCAGCTGCTGGATCCACCGCGCCAAGGAGGAGTTCGAGAGCGAGGAGGGAAAAGCCATCCTAAAAGAGCCGGGCATCGAAGGCGACTGGGAGGGCATCGGCCACTGCATCCTGGGCTATGCGGACGGCGAGCCCAAACCCGCCGCGCCCCGCAAGCCGGACTATGTGCGCTACATCCGCTGATTTTCAAAATGTTGCCCTGGCAACGGAAGAATGCCGTGCTTTTACATACAATAAGGGCGTGAGCCCGCCCGGCGGGCCGTGAATTGAAAAAGGAGCGATATGCTATGAAGTATGTATGTACTGTCTGCGGCTTTATCTACGACGAGGCAGCCGGCGACCCGGACAACGGCGTGGCCCCCGGCACCGCCTGGGCCGACGTGCCCGAAGACTACGTCTGCCCCCTGTGCGGTGTAGGCAAGGACATGTTCGAGCAGGAGTAACGCAAAAGAAAAAGCAGGCCTCGGACACACCCTTTGCGCGGTGTATCCGGGGCCTGCGATTTGCTTTGCGGCGGGGCGAAAAGACTTGGTTTCGATTATTTGAAAGAAAAAGGAAAAAAGTTGTTGACAAACCACCGCCCTCTGGTTATAATATTATTTGCCGCTGATAAACGGCGGCAATGTCCGGGTGTAGCGCAGTTTGGTAGCGCGCTTGAATGGGGTTCAAGAGGCCGTGAGTTCGACTCTCGCCACTCGGACCATGCAGAGTGTCCTTATAGGATCTGAGTATCCTGTAATGGACACTCTGCTTTTTTATTTCCCACAAAATTCATACCGCAACCTGTTCCGGGGCGTAGCTGAGTGCTACGCCTTTTCTCGTTTCCATGATAATGTCGGCCTCCGGGATCTTCCGGCGATCCGGCACATCAAAGGCACCGATGCAGTTATAGTGAATAACGACGCGCTGGTTGGTAACGCCGTCCTGCTTTTCAGCGTGGTACACCTCAATATGGTCGATCAGCTCTGCAACCATCCGCTTTGTAATGGTGGTCGCGTCCGTGTATCGCCGTACCGTTTCAAGAAAATCGTCAATGTCCATGCGCTTGCTCTCGTCCTTTTTTAGTTCCAGCCGCAGCGCCTTGATCTTCGTGGCGTTCTCGCCCTGCTCCTGTTCATAGCGTTTGGACATTTTGGCAAACCGGGCATCGTCGATCTTGCCCGCCACATTGTCCTCATAGAGCCGTTCAAAGAGCATATCCAACTCCCGGTCACGAGCAGTCAAAGCGTCCAGCTCCCGCTGCCTGCGGAGCGCGGTATTTTCCGCAACCTTTGCTGAGCGTCCGATCATGGCCTTGATAAAGTCATTTTCGTATTCGCTGGCAAAGCAGGCCAGCCGCTTGACCTCGTACAAAACGACTTGCTCTAAGAAGTCCAGCCGGATATAGTGCGTCTTGCTGCACTTGCGATAGCCGGAGTTATGATTTTGGCAACTGAAAAACTTGATGTCGTGGTTGTTCTGGTTGAAGTGGAAATTGAGGTTGCCGCCGCACTCCGGGCATTTCAGCAGGCCAGAGAATACGCTGGGCTCCTGCGTGACCGTGGGCTTTTTGCGGCGCGTCCCTTTTTGGAGCGCCTGCACCTTTTCCCAAGTCTGGCGGTCAATGATAGCCTCATGGACATTGAGGAAGATTGCCCGGTTTTCCTCCGGGTTTTCGATCCGCTTTTTCATCTTGTAGGACTTGGAGTAGCTTTTGAAGTTGATGACATCGCCGCAGTATTCCTGCAAGGTGAGGATCTTCTTGACGGTGGTGTGTCCCCATTTGGTAGGCTCCACGGTACTTTTTGACCCGCCCCGGCTTGTCCCACGGCTGCGCCAGTAATAGGTGGGATTGACCACACCATCGGCGGCAAGCTGTGCTGCCGTTTCTGCCAGCCCGTACCCCTCCAGCGCCATGCGGTAGATTCGGCGCACTACCTCGGCAGCTTCCGGCTCTACCACCCAAAAGCGGGGATCGTCCGGGTTTTTGATATAACCGTAGGGCGGCGGAGAAAGCGGAACACCGGCGTTTCCTTTCATCTTGTTCACGATCCGGCGCTTCTTGGAAATGTCTTTCGCATAATACTCGTTCATAATGTTTTTGAACGGAGTAAAATCGTCCTCGCCCTCGTCGCTGTCCACGCCGTCGGAAACGGCCACCAGCCGTATATCGTGGAGCGGGAAAAATTCTTCGGTCAGCTTGCCGACCTCAATGTAGTTGCGCCCCAGTCGTGAAAGGTCTTTGACGAACACTGCCGAGATGTACCCGGCCTCGATAGCGGTCAGCATTTTCTGAAAACCGGGACGCTTCATCGTCGTACCCGTGATACCGTCATCCACGAAAAAGATCGTGTCGGTATAACCCTTGTCCTTAGCGGCCTTTTGAAGTATCTTCCGCTGATTTTGGATGCTGTTGGACTCGCTGTCCATATTATCGTCACGGCTCAGTCGGCAGTAGAGCGCGGCTGTGCCGAGTTCGTGTTTTTTGCTTGACTGTTTCATATAAACCTCCTCTCTGGCAGTCAAGCAAGAGGTCATTCATCCTGACTATATTATACCTCGCCTGACCGCCCATGTTAAGGATGTCGATGGGGATTGCTATGCTGGCATAGCAATCCGTAATGTGCCATTTTCTCGCCCCGTTGGGGCAACCGAAAATGATGCACAAAAACTTCATGCACGAACACAAATCAAAAATGGGTGTGCCTCCGACGCATGAAGTTTTATACCGGCTCCAAATCAGCCAGCATCAGCTTCAAAAGGATGTCACGCATCAGCTCTCCCGTTTCCTTGTAAACAGGCGTGACAATGAAACGAATTTTTCCGATATGGTACACATATTCTTCCGCAGCGGGCTTTTCAGTCATGGCGTCCTCCTTTCACAGATGCAAAACAAAATCGTAGTTCTCTCTGTTGTCCATTGGGAAAGCAAACAGGCCAGCACTCTTGTCGGGTGCTGGCCTGCGGCTTATGACCTTGGGACGAAATGTCCCAAGGTGTTTTTGAAAGGTGGGAGCGCCGCACCCGCTCCCGGTGGCCTGTCATAAGACAGCTCGTATTCAATGCGGCGCTCCCTCACAGCGGATAGCGACGATCCGTCACGGAGCATCAACTACTTTGCTGCGGAGAGGTTGAAACTACCTCTCATATACCAAGGACAAAAATCGGGCAAATGGAGATACCTTTACAGAAATTTTTTCAAATATTTTCTCATCGCAAATTGCAAGTGTAAGTTGGACACCTGCACGGTAGAACTTAGTGAATCAGAGCGTCGGTCAGGATGGAAGCCGC
>ERZ507065.33-NODE-33-length-129239-cov-8.787435_pt1 | contig 129239 bp, 112 predicted proteins | sample MGYA00513785_ERZ507065 | MGnify/ENA metagenome assembly ERZ507065
ACTTAACCCAACATCTCACGACACGAGCTGACGACAACCATGCACCACCTGTCTCTACTTTCCCCGAAGGGCACCTAATGTATCTCTACTTCGTTAGTAGGATGTCAAGCCCTGGTAAGGTTCTTCGCGTTGCTTCGAATTAAACCACATAATCCACTGCTTGTGCGGGCCCCCGTCAATTCCTTTGAGTTTCAACCTTGCGGTCGTACTCCCCAGGTGGATTACTTATTGTGTTAACTGCGGCACGGAAGGGGTCAATCCTCCCACACCTAGTAATCATCGTTTACGGCATGGACTACCAGGGTATCTAATCCTGTTTGCTACCCATGCTTTCGAGCCTCAGCGTCAGTTAGTGCCCAGTAGGCCGCCTTCGCCACTGGTGTTCCTCCCGATATCTACGCATTCCACCGCTACACCGGGAATTCCGCCTACCTCTACACCACTCAAGACTGACAGTTTTGAAAGCAATTTATGGGTTGAGCCCATAGATTTCACTCCCAACTTGCCAATCCGCCTGCGCTCCCTTTACACCCAGTAATTCCGGACAACGCTTGCACCCTACGTTTTACCGCGGCTGCTGGCACGTAGTTAGCCGGTGCTTCCTCCCAGGGTACCGTCATTATCGTCCCCTGGGACAGGAGTTTACAATCCGAAGACCTTCTTCCTCCACGCGGCGTCGCTGCATCAGGGTTTCCCCCATTGTGCAATATTCCCCACTGCTGCCTCCCGTAGGAGTCTGGGCCGTGTCTCAGTCCCAATGTGGCCGTTCAACCTCTCAGTCCGGCTACCGATCGTCGCCATGGTGGGCCGTTACCTCACCATCTAGCTAATCGGACGCGAGCCCATCTTTCAGCGGATAAATCCTTTGACCCCTGTGCCATGCGACACTGTGGTCTTATGCGGTATTAGCATTCGTTTCCAAATGTTGTCCCCCACTGAAAGGCAGGTTGCTCACGTGTTACTCACCCGTTCGCCACTAAGCTGAACTCTCTTCCATCCGAAAACTTCAGAGAAAACAGCTCCGTTCGACTTGCATGTGTTAGGCGCGCCGCCAGCGTTCGTCCTGAGCCAGGATCAAACTCTTTATAAAATGGTATCTAAACCAGATTACTCTGAATTTAAATCACTGCATTCTCAGACACAATCGCTTGCGTCCTGTGAATTACTTTTGGAATTTTTAAAGTGTTTTCCACACTCAAAAAGGGTCCTTCAAGTTCTTCTTATTGTTCAATTTTCAAGGTCCTCTGCGTCTCACCGTTTTCGTGAGGCAGCCTATTTATTATATCGCATTCGGTGTTGTTTGTCAACACTTTTTGCGATTTTTTTCGGCGGCCTTTCCGGTGACCGGCGGGTGCCGGCTCCCTTCCGGGGGGCGCAAGACAGTATTATACGAGCCTGCGGGTCAAAAGTCAACCCTCTTTTTCCAATTTTTTTAATTTTTCCCTCGGCCCACCAAAATCATGGCCCGAAACGCCCTTCCCTATACATTATATAAGAGAAAAAGCCGCCCCGGTTTTGGCCGGGGCGGCAAATGAGTCGGGGTTCAGGCCAGTTCGGAATTCTTTTTGGCGCACCAGTCGGCCACCTGTTTGGCCACAGGCTCGATGGCGCCCTGCTCGAAGGGCACCGCGAAGCCCGCCGCGCTCACAAGGCCGGCGTAGGTGTCAGAGCCGGCCTTCTTCACCAGGGCCAGATACCGCTGCCATGCATCGTCCCGGTCGTTGAGGGAGGCGGCGAAGAACTGCAGCGCCGCCATCTGGGCCAGGCAATAGTCGATGTAGTAGAAGGGGGCCTCGTAGATGTGCAGCTGCCGCTGCCAGCCCGCGCCCCGGCTGTAGAAGGGCAGAGCCTCGAAGTCGTTCCAGGGGCGGTACTTGCGCTCCAGCTCCAGCCAGACGCGGTTGCGCTCGTCGGGGGTGAGGTGGGGCTGGGCGTAGACGATGTGCTGGAATTCGTCCACCATGCAGCCGTAGGGCAGGAAGGTCAGCGCGTCCTCGGCGTGGGCCAGGGCGTACTTTGCAGTGGTGCGCTCGTTGCCGCCGAAGAACAGGTGGTGCCAGGGGGCGGTGAGGAATTCCATGGACATGCTGTGGATCTCGCAGCTCTCCATGCCGGGGTTGGCCAGCTCCTGGCACATGCCCTGGCCCGCGGCCACCCAGGCCTGGAAGGCGTGGCCCGCCTCGTGGGTGAGCACGTCCACGTCGCCGGAGGTGCCGTTGAAGTTGGAGAACACGAAGGGCGCGCCGTAGGCGGGGATGGTCTCGCAGTAGCCGCCGGTGGCCTTGCCGGGGCGGCTGACCAGATCGAACAGCTCGCTCTCGTTCATGAAGCGGATGAAGCGGGCGGTCTCGGGGCTGAGCTCGGTGTACATCTGCACCGCCTTGGCCAGCAGCTCGTCGGCGGTGCCCACGGGGGTGGGGTTGCCGTCGGCAAAGGAGACGGTTGTGTCGTAGAATTTGGCGTCGGCCATGCCGGTGCGGGCGAACTGGGCCTTCATGGACTCATGGGCCAGCGGGGTGACGTACTTCGCCACCTGCTCCCGGAAGCTGGCCACCTCTTTAGGGCCGTAGCCCAGGCGGCCCATCCGCTTGTAGGAGAGGTCCACGTAGCTGTCGTAGCCCAGTTTGCGGGCCTGGGCGTTGCGGTTTTCGATCATCCTGGTGTAGATGTCGTCCAGCTCTTCCCGGTTGCGGTCGTAGAAGCCGCCCTCGGCCTCAAAGGCGGCCTTGCGCACCGCCCGGTCCAGGCTCTGCTTGTAGGGGTCGAGACCCGGCAGGGTGAGGGTCTTGCCGTCGAAGGCCACCTGGGCGCCCGCCTTGATCTTCTGGTAGCGGCTGGCCAGAGCGTTCTCCTGCTGCATCAGCTCCAGCACCTCGTCGGAGGCGGCGCTCACCGCCAGCTCCATCTTGTCCAGCAGGATGGGGGCGTAGGCCTCGGCCAGCGCCGCCTTGTGGGGGCTGGCCAGCACTGCGCGGTAAAACTCCAGCTGGGCGTTGCCCACTTCGGGGGCCGCCTGGTCGAAGAAGTCGTTCTCCGCGTCGTAGAATTCGTCCCGGGTGTCCAGCGTGTGGCGGATCTGCGCCAGGCGATAGGCGGTGGCGAAGCCGTCGTCCAGCTGGTTGTGCAGGCGGAACAGGTCCACCAGCTCCTTGCCGGAGGCCGCCGCCCGGGCCCGCCGGGCCATGTCGCGGTAGCGCTCCACCGTCTGGGCCACATTGGGCCGGGTGTAGGGCATTTCGGAAAATTTCAAGGGAGTTCCCTCCTTTTTAAAAGATGCGTGCGCACGGGGGCGCTTTTGTATAATAGTGTACACCGTTTTTGTGAACAATTCAAATTTCTTTGCCGCCGGGGATTGTAAAAGGCCGGGGCAGCCTGTATAATGGGGCTTGCAGAGTAAAAGCCTGCGCGTCAAGTGCCGACCCGACGGGGAGTTGCGGGGCGGACGAAGGGCCTTTGGCCCGCGGTGCCGGCTTTGCATCCCGCTGCTGCATAACTGTAACGCGCGGGGCCGGGTCTGCAAAGGGGCGCTCCGCGCTTTTTTGCACCCTGCTCACCGGGCCTCTTTCAATTGTGCGGCAAACCGCATTTTGAAGGAGGTCTTTTTGTATGCGTTTTCCCCTGAAAGTCCAGCTTGTGGACAGTCTGGCCGAATTCGGCCGCACCCGCAGCCTTGTGGTGGCAGGGCTTTTGACCGGCGCGGCGGTCATCATCGACCGGCTGTTCACCTTTGAGGTGAGCCCGGTGCTGGAGATCGGCTTCGCCTTTCTGGCAACGGCGCTGTGCGCGGCGCTGTGCGGCCCGTGGGTGGCGGGCGCCGCCGGGGTGGCGGTGGACCTTTTGAGCTATTTCCTGCGGCCCAACGGCGCCTTCTTCTTCGGGTTCACCTTCAACCAGTTCCTGCTGGGCTTCATCTACGGGCTGTGGTTCTACAAGCGCCGGCCCCGGCCGCTGCTGGCAGTGGGCGCCTGCCTCACGGTGATGCTGGTCATCAACTTCGTGCTCACGCCGCTGTGGCTGCACATGATGTACGGTCAGGCCTTTGTCATTTTCAGCTCGGTGAAGATCGTGAAGAACCTCATCAAGCTGCCCATCGACGCGGCGCTGCTCTACGGCGCGCTGAAAGCCGCCGGGCGCGCCCGCAACCGTGCCGCCGCCTGATCTGCCCGAACAAAAAATGCCAGACCCCCGGCCTTGCGGCCGGGGGTCTGGTCTATGATAAGGAGTGGCAGAGAGAGGGCTTTTCAGCGGTTCAGCACAAGCAGCCGATCACAGATCGACCGCCAGGTGCTGCTCCTCCATGTGATGTTTGTCGGCATAGCCGGTCAGGATCAGAGTCAGCGCGCCGTCGCCGGTGACGTTGCAGGCGGTGCCGAAGCTGTCCTGCAGGGCGAAGACGGCCAGCATCATCGCGGTGCCGGCGTCGTCGAAGCCGAGCACGCCGGTGATGATGCCCAGAGAAGCCATGACGGTGCCGCCGGGCACGCCAGGCGCGCCCACGGCGAAGACGCCCAGCAGCACGCAGAACAGGATCATGGTGCCCAGGTCAGGCAGTTCGCCGTAGAGCACCTTGGAGACGGTCATGCAGAAGAACACTTCCGTCAGCACCGAGCCGCAGAGGTGGATGTTCGCGAACAGGGGGATGCCAAACTGGATCATATCCTTGCGCAGCACCTTGCTCTTGTTGGCGCACTGCAGGGCCACAGCCAGGGTGGCGGCGCTGGACATGGTGCCCACGGCGGTCAGGTAAGCGGGGCCGTAGTGACGGACCACTTCCAGCGGGTTCTTGCCGGAATAGGCGCCGGCCACACCGTACAGGACCGCCATCCACAGATAGTGGCCGATCATGACGATCACGATCACGATCAGGAACACGGGCAGCTGCTTGGTGATGGTGCCCTCCCAGGAGAGGCCCAGGAAGGTGGCGGTGATGAACACCGGCAGGACGGGGATGACCACCTTGGTCACGATGTCCAGCACGATGTCCTGGAACTCGATCAGCACCTTGGTGGTGGTGCCGGCCTTGGTCCACACGGCGGCCAGGCCGATCAGCACGCTGAACACCAGAGCGCTCATGACGGACATGATCTGGGGGATATCCAGCTGGAACACCGCGGTGGGCAGCTCACGCAGGCCGTCCATCGAGCTGGCGATGTTCAGGTTGGGGATGATGCCATAGCCGGCGCCCATAGACAGGAGGGCGGCCAGCAGGCTGGAGCCGTAGGCCAGCATCAAAGCGATGCCCAGCATCTTGGTGGCGCTGTTGCCCAGCTTGGTGATCGACGGCGCGATGAAGCCGATGATGATCAGCGGCACGCAGAAGTTGATCAGCTGGTTCAAAATGTACTTAACGGTGACCACGACCTGCATGACCGGGTCGCCCCAGCCGCCTTCCGGGATCACAAGGCCGAGCAGAATGCCCAGGATAATGCCCATCAGCAGCCGCGCCGGCAGGCTTGTAAGTAACTTCTTCATACAAAATTCCTCTCTTCCCTTTATGCTGTGTCCTCTTCTCTCAAAGCAGCGCTTTCAGAGCTCTGCAAAAATGCCCTTCTCTGCCTTCTCCTTACTTCTTGTTGAGCATCATGTGCAGGATGGCCGCGTCCAGCGGGCCGGAGCCTTTATTGCCCAGTTCGGCAAAGTTGTCGATGGTGTGCTCGGGATCGGTCTCCACGATGCCGTCGGTGTTCTGCACCCGCACGCCGCGCAGGGCCATGAAAGCGGCCTGGAAGGCGGCGTTGACGCAGGAGGAGATCTTCAGCGCGCAGTCGGCCTTGGCGCCGTCGCACAGCATGCCGGCCACGTTGCCGATCATGTTGGGCACCGCGCGGCAGACGGCGTCGTAGTCGCCGCCCAGCAGGTAAGTAATGGCGCAGGCGGAGCCGGTGCCCGCCACGGTGGCGCCGCACAGAGCGCTCAGACGGCCGAACTTGGACTTGATGCGGATGGCCACCAGATGGCTCATGGTGACGGCGCGGAGCATCTTGTCCTCGGGGATGTCCTTCCACTTGGCCAGAGCCACGGTGGGCATGGTGGCGGTGATGCCCTGGTTGCCGCTGCCGGAGTTGGCGACCACAGAGTAGGGCGCGCCGGCCATGCGGGCGTCGGCGCCGGCGGCGGTGACCATCATGGAGTTGGTGACCATGTCCCAGGTCATCAAGCCGTCGTGGCAGTTGCGGCGCAGGTTGGGGCCGATGGCCAGGCCGTAATCCTTTTCAAGGCCGCGCTCGCAGATGGCGCTGTTCACGCTCACCGCGCTGCGGATGATGTCGATGGGGTCGTTCATGGGGTCCAGTTCCTTGTCGCAGAAATCATAGATCTTGCGAAGGGTCAGGAACTCGGCGATCTCCTCGGGGGTGACCACGTCCTTGTCGCTGCCGCCGGTAGCGCTGCCGCCGGCCGTCATGACGCTCTCGCCGTCCACCTCAAGGGCGATCAGGTTGGTGTGCAGGTCGGCGATGACCGCACGGGCGGTGTGGGTGTCGCCATGGGCGATGACCTCGATGTACAGCTTCTGAGGCACGTCGGCGTGGCCCACGACCACCTTGCCGCTCTCCACCAGAAGCTCGGCAGCTTTGTACACATCGTCCGACACGCCGTTGATGACTTCCAGCTGCTTTTCCGGGGCCGCGGCGCAGGCGCCGATGGCCGAGGCATAGCCCATGCCGGTGTATTTGGTGCCGGGGATGCCGGCCGCCATGGCGTTCTTCAGAATGTTGGTGGAGGCGTTGACTTCCATACGCCGGATCACCTCGCCCCGCTTGTTCAGCTCGGCGCCCGCGTAAGCGCCGGTGAGGGCGACGGCGCCCGGCTCGGTACAGCCGGTAGCCAGCTCCATCTCGCTGTTCAAAATGCGGAAGAACATCGTCTTGTCCATACTCTCGCTCTCCTGTTCTCTCTCTTCGGCCCACGAACGGCGAAGCCCGCGGCGGCCGTGCCGCGGCTCCGGCGCGGAGATCCCCGCGCGTTTTTCCATCGACGCCGGCGCGTTTGCCCGGCTTTTCACCTTCATTTTAGCACTTTTCAAGGGTATGTCAATAATTTCTCACCGTGATAATTTATTATTATCACAATGCCCAAGTATTTATGAATAATTTGTTAATTGTGCTGACGATTTCTTGCTTTTTTGCCCGCCGTTTGCATTTTGAGTGTGTGAATGTTATACTGAAAGAGTGTCATATGTTATCAAAAAAACAAGCAATTTGCACACAGGCGCACTGTCGTTTGTATGCAATGAGGGGCGTGCGGAAATGCATATCATTCTGGAGCAGTATAAAACGCTGGTGGGGTTTCTGGGCCAGACCCTGGGCAGCGATTATGAGGTGGTGCTGCACGATCTGAGCGAGGGCAACAACGCCATCGTGGCCATCGTGAACGGGCACATCAGCGGGCGCAGCATGGGCGCGCCGCTGACGGCGCTGGCCCTGCGCTTTCTGGCGGACAAGGAGTACGAGCAGCACGACTACAAGGTGGGCTACCGGGGCGTTTCCCGCAAGAACGGGCACCTGCGCTCCTCCACCATGTTCATCAAGGACGAGGCGGGTCAGGTCATCGGCATGCTGTGCATCAACTTCGACCCCTCCCGGGGCATCCAGGCGGCCAACGACATCCTGACCATGTGCGGCATGCCGCCGGTGAGCAGCACGCCCCAGACGGAGGAAGAGGAAGCGCCCCAGAGCACCGAGATCTTCGTGAGCAACATCCCCGACGTGGTGCGGGGGGCCATCGAGGAGGTCACCGGCCGGGCGGGCATGCCCAGCAGCCGGCTGACCATGGAGGAGAAAATACGCATCGTGGAGGCGCTGCAGCAGGCGGGGCTGTTCCATCTGAAGGGCGCGGTGAGCGAGGTGGCCGCCCAGCTGGGCTCCAGCGAGGCCACCATCTACCGCTATCTGAGCAAGCTGAAAAACTGAAAAGAGCGCGGGAAATTTTCCCGCGCTCTTTTTGTTTTGTGTTATGCGAGCAGCTCCCCCACCAGGTCCGCCAGAAGCAGCACCAGCACGCAGAGCATCATGGGGCGGATGAACTTCGCGCCCTTTTTCAGCGCCATGCCGCTGCCCAGCAGGTGGCCGATGATGCCGAACACCGCCGCCGGCAGGGCCACGGCGTAGAGCACCTTGCCCGCGGTGACCATGGTGATGACCGAGGCGTAGTTGCTGGCAAGATTCAAAAGCTTTGCGTTGCCGGAGGCGCTGCGCAGGTCGTAGCCCATGAACATGCAGAAGGCCAGGATGGCGAAGGTGCCGGTGCCGGGGCCGATGAGGCCGTCGTAGCTGCCGATGAAAAAACCGATGGCCGCCGCCTTCCACCACTTGCCCGCCCCCTGGCGCAAGGCGGGCCGGTCGGGGCCGGTCAGGTCCCGCCGGGTGAGGATGATGACCGCCGCCACCGGCAGCATCACCAGCAGGATGAGCTTGAGGGAAGCGTCCGGCAAAAGCAGCACCACCTGGCTGGCCAGGGCGCTGCCCAGAAAGCTGGCCGCAGCGGCCGCGAGGCCCACCTTGAGTTCCAGCGCGCCGTTTTTGAAAAAGCGGGCGGTGGAGAAGGTGGTGCCCACCGCCGACGAGAGCTTGTTGCAGCCGTAGACATAGTGCATGGGCAGACCCACCGCCATGTAGGCGGGCAGGGCGATGAGCCCGCCGCCGCCCGCGGCAGCGTCCACAAAGCCCGCAAGGCCCACCATCGCGCACAAAAACAGCATTGCCGGCAAAGAGAGCGGCAGCCAGTCCAGCATAAAAAGGTCACTTCCCCGTTTCGAGTTGCGGCCCGTTTTTGCCGCACGGTATTGAGGATAGCACAAACCGACCGCCGGGACAAGCCCCTTTTTCCGGGCAGCAAAAGGGCCCCTCTTTTCCCGGGAAAAGAGGGGCCCTTGTTTTCCTTTTCAGCGGCCCAGCACAAAGCGCTCCAGCGCCTTGGCCACGCCGTCGTTGTCATTGGTGTCGGTGACGAAGCGGGCCGCAGACTTCACCGCCGGAGCGGCGTTGCCCATGGCCACCCCCACGCCCGCGCGGCGCAGCATGGGCAGGTCGTTGCCCGCGTCGCCGCAGGCCATGATGAAAGCGGGCCCGACGCCCAGCCGCCGCCCCAGGGCCAGCAGGCCCTCAGCCTTGTCCACCCCTTTGGCGTTCAGCTCGATGCCCACCGCGCTGGAGGCGCTCACCTCAAAGCGGCCGCTCTCTTCCAGCAGCCGCCACGCTTCCAGGCGCTGGGCGGGGTGGGTGAAAAAGAGGTTGGCCTTTTCGATGGCCGCCTGCTGCCCGGCGAAGGCGTGCACGTTTTCCACCGAACGGCGGCTGGACCGCAGATAGCCCGCCAGACCGGGGGGCGCCCAGTCCTCCGCACACTCCAGCTTCGCGGCTTCGCTGTAGCCCCAGCCGTCCAGAAACAGGTCCATCACCCGGTCAAAGCCGGCGGTGAGGTCCCAGGCGTAAAACCAGTCCTCCCGGCTCATCCAGCGGCGCTCGGCCACCTGCCCGGCGGCCAGGTCCACCAGGGTGGCCCCGTTGGCGGTGACCGCCCAGTCCACCCCGGGGATGGAGGTGAAAGCCTTCGGCAGGCCGCCCCAGGGCCGCCCGCTGGCGGGCACCACAAAGCAGCCCGCGGCGATGCAGGCGCGGATGGCCTGTTCGGTGCGGGGAGTGAGCTGCCCGGCGCTGTTCAGAAGGGTGCCGTCGATGTCCAGCCCCACAAGGCGAATGCCCAGTCCGCTCATTGTTTGCCCAGCTCCTTGTTCTTTTCAAAGCTTTCCAGCACGGCGCTCATCACCGCGGCGCGCATCCCGCCCTTTTCCAGGGCGTAGACCCCGGCGATGGTGCTGCCGCCGGGGCTGCACACCTCGTCCTTCAGCTGGCCGGGGTGGCGGCCGGTGGCCAGCACCATGCCCGCCGCGCCCACCAGGGTCTGGGCGGCGTATTCCATGGCCTTGGGCCGGGGCAGGCCACAGGCCACGCCCCCGTCCGCCAAAGCCTCGATGAACTGATACACGAAGGCCGGCCCGCAGCCGGACACCGAGCTGGCCGCGTCGATGAGGCGCTCTTCCAGCGCGTCGAACCGGCCCGCGCCCACCATCTTGTCGCAGAATTCCTCCACGTCGGCGGCGGCCACCCGCCCGTTGGCGGCATAGAGGATCATCCCCTCGCCGATGGCGGCGGGGGTGTTGGGCATGATGCGCAGGATGGGGGCCTCAAAGCCCAGCATCTCCTCCAGCCGGGCGATGGTGAGGCCGGCGGCCATGCTCACCAGCACATATCCCCCGCCCCGCTCTTCCAGCGTGGGCGCGAGGGCGGCCAGCATGTCCCCCATCATCTGGGGCTTGACCCCCAGGAAGATGAACTTTGCCTCCCGGGCCACGGCGGCGTTGTCCATGGCGATGTCGCAGTCCAGCTCCTCGGCCAGGGCCACCGCCTTGTCCAGCGTGCGGTCGGTGAGCACCACCTGCTCCGGCCGCCAGCGGCAGGCCGCCCGGGCCAACGCGCCGCCCATGTTGCCGGCGCCGATGAATCCGAAGGTATAACCCATGTTGCACCCCTCCTTATTATTTAAGAAGAGCATAACACACTTTGCCCCGGCGTGCAAAGAAAAAACGCCGACTGTGGGCCAAAAATGACCGACTGTGGAAAAACCGTTGGCATCCCCCGGCCCTTTCTTTATAATGGCAGTACAGGGAGGCGATGGAGATGAAAGTGGAAGTTGTTCTGGACGCGGCCTGCACCGAGCCGGAACTGACCCTGCGCACTGCCGCCGTGACGGGCGAGGTGGAGCAGCTGCTGCGCCGCCTGAGCGAACAGCCGCCTCTTTTGTGCGGTGAGCGGGCGGGGCGGCTGGAAGTGCTGGACCCGGACGCCCTGGTGCGGGTGTACGCCGCGGCGGGCAGGGTGTACGCCGTGACCGAAAAGGGCGAGCATCTGCTGCGGATGCGGCTGTATGAGGCGGAAGCCCGGTTGGCGGGGCGGCGCTTCGTGCGCATCTCCCACTCGGAGCTGGTAAATCTGGACTGGGCGGAGAGCTTCGACACAAGCCTTTCCGGCACCATCTGCGTGCGGCTGAAAAACGGCGGGGCCAGCTATGTATCCCGCCGGTATGTGCCCGCCATCAAACAAATTCTTGGGATATGAGGTGATCACGATGAAAAAAGTGCTTCGTTACGCAGCGCAGGGCGCGCCGGTGGGTGTTGCCATCGGCTACGCCATCACCATCCTGATGTCCTTTTGCTGGGGCGGCGGCGAGTATCTGTCTGTGATGCCCTCCTTTGTCGAGGCCGTGGGCAGCGAGGCCGCGGCCGTGGCGGTGCAGGCGCTGCTGTGCGCCGGCATCGGAGCGGCGTTCTCCGCCCTGTCGCTGGTGTGGCGGCGGGAGGACTGGAGCTGCGCCAAACAGACCGCCGTGTACTTTCTGGGCGCTTCGCTGGTGATGCTGCCCTCCGCCTGGCTGGCCCACTGGATGGAACACAGCCTCTCTGGCTTTCTTTTCTATTTCGCCCTCTTCCTGGCCCTGTTCCTGGCCTTCTGGCTGACCGGCTGGGCCGCCGCCCGCCGCACGGCGCGGCAGCTGAACGCAGGGCTGCGGCGAAACAAATGACCCCGCGCAAAGAGGCGCCCTTCCCCGGCGGGGAAGGGCGCCTCTCTTTTTGTGTTTTGCTCGAAGCTCACGCCTCGGTCACGTTGGATTCCACCGAGTACATGCCGGAGTATCCGTCGATGCACTCCGTGTTCATGTCCTCCAGCGTCTCGAAGCCGGTGAAGTTGTAGTAGTCGCCGTTCACCTTCACGTCGATGTTGCCGTAGGCCAGAAAGCCGTAGTCGCCGGTGGCCTCCACCGAGCCGTCGCCGTGGAGCACCAGGTCGCCGAAGCCGACGCCGGCGTAGTAGGTCAGGGTGCTGCCGTCCGGCAGCTGAGCCTGGACCTTGTAGGCCGCATAGAGCATGTTGTGAACGTCCACCATCTCGCTGCTGAAGTCCTGGCGCACCAGCATGTAGCCGCCCAGGCAGTCGGCGGAGAGGATGGAATCGCCCTCCTTCTGGCGCAGCGCCTCCTCACCGGCGGCCGCCAGGGCGTCCCAGTCGGTCTGGCCGATCTGGTCCAGGGCAGTCACCCACTCGTCCAGGCCCTCCACCGTGAAGGCGGCGTTTTCGGGGGCGAGAACAGCGTTGTGCTCCTGCTGGGCCGTTTCGGCGTCGCAGTTCCACTGGAAGGTGACGGTGTCGCCGTTGGAAAGGCCCTCCGCCTTGTCCAGGCTGCCGTCCACGCAGGCGGCAAGACCCGCCGCGTCCTTCACATCTTCGCCGCAGGCGGCGGCGAAGCCCTCGCTGTCAAAGTTCCAGCTGGCGGTGCCCTCGCCGCTCATGCCGGAAAACTCCACCGACAGATAGGGCGCCGGGTCCACCGTCACCGGCTTCGCGCCGCAGCCGGCCACCGCCAGCGCCAGAACGGCCGCCAGCGCGGCCGGAGCCATCCGTTTTTTGCCTGTTGCAAAACCCATGGTATCCACTCCTTTTCTTATCCAAGAACGGCCGCCGCGGGGCCTGCCCTGTTCCGGCAGGCCCCGCGGCGGGGTACACTATCATTATATCACGGCTGACAAGAGGGGCCCGCGCTCACTCGTAGCGCAGCGCGTCGATGGGGTCCAGTTTGGCGGCCTTGTTCGCCGGGTAATAGCCGAAGAACACGCCGATGGCCATGGAGAAGCCCACCGCGATGAGAATGGCGGAGAGGCTGGGTTTTGCGGCGTAGCCCAGCAGGGACGCGCCCACGCTGCCCAAAGCCACGCCCAGGGCCACGCCCAGCGCGCCGCCCACCAGACAGATGACCACCGCCTCGGTGATGAACTGGAGGCGGATGTCGCCCCGGCGGGCGCCCAGGGCCTTGCGGGTGCCGATCTCACGGGTGCGCTCGGTGATGCTGACCAGCATGATGTTCATCACGCCGATGCCGCCCACCAGCAGGCTGATGGCCGCGATGGCGCTGATGGCCAGCTTGACGGTGTTCAGCATGCTGGTCATCTCCTCGATGAGGCTCTCCATGCTGGTGGCGGTGACGGTCCAGCTCTCGTTGCGGGTGTAGAAACTGGAGAAGAAGGCCTCGGTCTCGTCCAGGAAGGCGGTGGTGTCGGTGCCGGCGGCGGCCACCACCGTGAAGTTCTGGTAGCCCTCGTCCGTTTCGCCCAGCTTCTGGGCCGCCGCCAGCGGGATGTACATCTCGGTGACCGGGTCCTCGCCGGTCATGCTGAAGTAGCCGCTGTCGTCGTATTCATAGACGCCCGCCACATAGAAGGTGAGCAGCTTCTGGCCCACCGTGACCTGAAAGCTCTGGCCCAGCACCGAGGAATCGGCGCGGCCGAACAGGGTCTCGCAGGCCAGGTCGCTGACCACCGCCAGCTGGCGCTCGCCGTCGGGATCCTTGATGAAGCGCCCGCAGAGCAGTTCCAGCTCGTTGGCGTCGGCATACTGGGCGTTGACGCCGGTCACCTGGACGGAGGCGGTGTCCTCGCCGCTGCCCACCGTGCCGCTGCCCAGGCCGCTCTCCAGGGAGATGGCGTAGATGCTGTCGGCGTAGGCGGTCTGGTATTCCTCCAGCATGGCGTCGGAGATGAGGTCCTCCTCGGAGGGCTGGGCCATGCTGAACATGCGCACCCCGCCGCCGGAGTCGCTCTCGGTCTTCTGCTGCAGGCTGACGGTGATGTTGTTGATGCCGAAGCTCTGGAGGCTGTCGGTGAGGGAGCCGGAGAGGGAGTCGCCCACCGTGACGATGGCGATGACCGAGCCGATGCCGATGATGATGCCCAGCATGGTGAGCAGGGCGCGCATCTTGCCCGCCCAGAGGCTGGCAAAGGCCATGCGGATGTTGTCAAGCACTGCGGCCCGCCCCCTTCCTCTCGGAGATGATGCGCCCGTCCCGCAGCGTGAGGATGCGCTCGCACTCCTCTGCCAGCTGCTGGCTGTGGGTGATGAGCACGATGGTCATGCCCTGGCGGTGCAGCTCGTGAAAGATGTCCATGACGGTGCGGCTGGTGGCGGAGTCCAGCGCGCCGGTGGGTTCGTCCGCCAAAAGCAGCGCCGGATCGTTCGCCAGCGCCCGGGCGATGGCCACCCGCTGCTTCTGCCCGCCCGAAAGTTCGTTCGGCTCGTGGCTGGCCCGCTCGCTCATGCCCACCTGGGCCAGCAGCTCCTTCGCCCGCTTTGCCCGCTGGCGGGCGGGCACCCGGGCATAGAGCAGGGGCAGCTCCACGTTCTTCTGGGCGCTGGTGCGCCCGATGAGGTTGAAGGTCTGGAACACAAATCCTATCTTGCGGTTGCGGATGGCGGAAAGGGCGCTGTCCTTCGCTTTGCCCACGTCCACCCCGTCCAGGGTGTAGCTGCCCTCGGTGGGGCGGTCCAGCACGCCGATGATGTTCATCAGGGTGGATTTGCCGCTGCCGCTCTCGCCCACGATGGCCACGAACTCGCCGGGCCAGACCTCCAGGTCGATGCCGTGGAGGATCTCCAGCTCGTTGGGCTTGCCGATGTAATAGCGTTTGACGATGCCGTGCATCTCAATGATGGGCTGCTGCATGGCCGTCAGCCTCCCATCCCGGGCCGGCCGCCGCCCATGTTGCCGCCGCCACCGCCGGAGGGCATGGCCCCGCCGCCGTCCGCGGGCGCGGCGATGACCACTTCACCGCCGCCCATCATCATGTCGGAGGGGGTGGTCACCTCTTCGGTGGCTTCCTCCAGGCTGGCGCTGGCGCGCACGATCATGCCCTCTTCCAGGTCCACGCCGCTGACTTCGGCGTAGTAGTCGTTGGTGGCGCCCACCACCACCTGCACTTCCTCAAAGACGGGCTCGCCGTTCTCCTCGCCGGACTGGACATAGATGACGGAGGTGCCGTCCTCCTTTTCCTCGATGGCGTCCAGGGGCACGGTGAACACGTCCTCGGTGGTGGACTGGATGATCTGCACCTTGGCGTTGGTGCCGATGAGCAGGCCGCTGTTTTCGTCATCCACCGTCACCTCGGCGGAGAAGGTGCTGGAAGAGGAGCCGCCGCCGGAGGCGGTGGGCGAGATCTGGGTGAGGGTGCCGTTGATCTCGCCGTCGATCACGTCGCTGGTGATGACGGCGTGCATGCCCTCGCTGACGCTGTCGATGTCATACTCGGCGATGGTGATGGAGATCTTCAGGCTGTCGGTGTCCTGAATGGTGGCGGCGGTCCCTTCGATGGCGCTGCCCACCGTGGCGTTCACCGCGGTGACCTTGCCGGAAGTCTCGGCCTTCAGGGTGCACTTTTCCAGCTGGGACTGCAGCTCTTCCAACTCGTCGCTCTCGCCGGCCTTGTTGTAGTTTTCCAGGGCGGCGTCGCGGCTCTCCTCGGCGGTCTCGCTGGTCTTGATGGCATTCTCGTAGGTGGTCTTGGCCTGCTCGTAGGCGGTCTGGGCCTGATTGTAGGCGCTGGAGAGAGAGGTGTAATTGGAGGCGGACTGGGCCGTCTGCAGATTGGCCTCAGCGGTCTTGAGGGTCTGCTCGGCAGACTTGTACTCCCCGTTGGCCTTCACCAGCGCATCCGCCAGGGCGGACAGGTCCGCCGCCGTGGAGGCGGCCTCGGAGGTGGCGGAGGTCACCGGGTCGCCGTTCTCGTCCACGGTGCCGCCGGCGGCGGTGTAGGCGTTCAGCGCCGCCTGCCGGGCGTTCAGCTTGGTGAGCAGGTCGGCGTTGGCGGCGTCCACCTCGGCCTGGTAGCTCTTCACCGCGGCGGCCGCGGTCTCGTAGGCGCTCTTGGCGGAATCCCGCTCGTCCTCGGCCTCCTTCATGTCGTCGTAGGTGCTCTTGACGTTCTCTTCCGCCTCGGTGAGGCTGGCCTGGGCCTTTTCATACTGCTTATGGGCTTCGGCCTTTGCGTCGGCCAGGCTCTCCTGCAATTTCCGGATGCTCTCCTCCAGCTCGGAGGTGTCCAGGGTGCAGATGACGTCCCCTTCCTCCACCGAGTCGCCCACCTGCACGTTCACCGTTTTCACGGTGTATTTCAGGTCGGTGGTCACGTTGGACACATCGCTGCTCTGCACCGTGCCGGTGGCGCTGATGGAGTCCTCCAGGGTGCCCTTTTGCAGGGTGACGGTGCGCACATAGCTGCCGCCCGTGGCGGGCAGGCTCACCGGGCGCACAAAGCGCCCCCGCAGCAAAAAGGCGGCGGCCGCCGCGGCCACCACCAGCAGCGCCAGTGCGATGACTGCTTTTTTGTGCCGGCCGGCAAAGGCAGCCGCGCCCGCACAGGCAGTTTTGATCTTGCTCATAAAATAATTCCCCCATTGTTCCTTGTCTTCGCCCGGGCCGGGCGAACGCTACGGTGTATTCTACGGGGGGATTGTGAAATCAGCCGGAAAGAACGGTGAAAATTTTGTGGAGACGCACAAAAAAAGAAGACCGCGGAGGCCTTTGGGCCTCCGCGGCGTTCTTTATGAGAGAGAAGTAAGAGAGCTTTTTCAGTTTTTCGCCTTTTCCTTGTCCAGGCGGCCGGTGTATTCCCGGAACAGCCCGAAGAACTTCTTGCTCAGCAGCAGGATGGCGATCATGTTGGGGATGACGATGAAGCCCACGGCCATGTCCGCCAGAGACCAGATGGCCTCGATGGGCATGGTCACCGCCAGGATGGGCGGCACGAAGAAGAACCACTGCAGGTACTTCAGGGCCTTCTCACCGAACAGATACTCGGTGCTGGTGCGGTACTCCACGAAGAAGCCCAGGTAGCTGGAATAGGTGAACAGGATGATGGCAACGCACAGGATGTAGGTGCCCCACTGGCCCCAGACGGTCTCGAAGGCGTTCAGGGTGAGCACCGCGCCGGTGGCGCCGCTGCTCCACACGCCGCTGGTGATGATGGCCAGAGCGGTGAGGGTGCAGATGACGATGGTGTCGATGAAGACCTCCAGCACGCCGTACATGCCCTGATGCACGGGGTGGTCGGTCTGGGCGGTGGCGTGCACGGTGGCGGCGGTGCCTTCACCGGCCTCGTTGGAGAAGATGCCGCGGGAAGCGCCGCGGCCCATGGCCAGCGCCAGGGTGGAACCGGCGAAGCCGCCCACCGCGGGCATGAGAGCAAAAGCGTACTTGAAGATCATGCCAAAGGCCTCGGGCACGTTGGCGATGTTGGCGATGACCACCACCAGGGAGCCCACGATGTACAGGATGCACATGGGGGGAACGACCTTGCCGCAGAAGTTGCCGATCTTCTCCACGCCGCCGCGCACGATGATGAACACGCTCAGGGCCACCAGCACCACGCCGCTGACGATGAGGGGGATGTCGAAGGTCTCCTGGGCAGAGGTGGCCAGGGTGTTGGTCTGCACGAAGCAGGCGTCGGTGACCACCAGCACGAACAGGGCAACGGCGTAGAAGCCGCCCAGGAACTTGCCCAGGCCGCCGCCCAGGCCCTCACGGATGTAGTGCATGGGGCCGCCGTAGAACTCGCCGTTTTCGCCCTTCTTGCGGTAGGCCACCGACAGGGTGACCTCGGCCATCTTGGTCATCATGCCCACCAGGGCGATGACCCACATCCAGAACACGGCGCCGGGGCCGCCCACGGCGATGGCCGCCGCCACACCGGCGATGTTGCCGCTGCCGACGGTGCCCGCCAGCACGGTGGACAGTGCCTGATAGGGCTTGAGCTGGCCCTCGCCCTGGGCGCTGTCGCTGTCCTTCTTGAACACCTCGCCGATGGTCTTTTTCAGCACGGTGCCGAACTTGCGGATCTGGAAGAAGCCGGTGCCGATGGTGAGATACAGGCCCACGCCCACCATCAGGATCATCAGCGGCGTCCCCCACAGGAATTCTGTGATGCTTACCAGTTTGTCAAACATGATCCTTGCCTCCTTTTAATATATCGTCAGCCGCCCTCCTCGGGGTGCGGCCGAATCTCAAAAACTGGGGTGCAGGCCGTCCCACACGATGCGGCGGTAGTTGGCCCGGTCGGTGTCGCCCTCGGTGGAGAAGCACAGCACGCGGGAATTCTCGTTCAGCTGCAGCGCCTCGCGCAGCCAGTCCAGGCTCTCGTTCTGCATGACTTCCGCCACAAAGCCCAGGGTGGCCGCGCCGCTCTCGCCGGAGATGACCCGCACATCGCCCGGCATGGGGTTGCCCAGCACGCGCATGCCCTTGGCCGCCACATAGTCCGGGCAGGAGATGAAGTTGTCGGCGTGGTCCCGCAGGACCTCCCAGCCGATGGTGCAGGGCTCGCCGCAGGCAAGGCCCGCCATGATGGTGTCCATCCGGCCGGTGACGAAGTGCAGCTTGCCGTCGTTGGCCTGGGCGGTGCGGTAGATGCAGTCCGCCTTGTTGGGCTCCACGATGGTGATGATGGGCCGCTCCTCATCGCCGTAAAGGTCGGCGAAGAAGCCGGTCAGGCCGCCGCTCAGCGCGCCCACGCCCGCCTGCAGGAAGATGTGGGTGGGCCGCTGGGCACGGATCTGCTCCAGCTGCTGCACCGCTTCCAGCGCCATGGTGGTGTAGCCCTGCATGATCCAGGCGGGGATGTCCTCATAGCCTTCCCAGGCGGTGTCCTGCACCATGACCCAGCCGTACTTCTCGGCGCCCTCGTTGGCAAGGCGCACCGCGTCGTCGTAGTTCAGGTCGGTGATGGAAGCGTCCGCCCCCAGGGCCTGGATGTTGTGCAGACGCTCCAGCGCGGAGCCCTGGGGCATGTAGACCACAGCCTTCTGCTTGAGGCGGTTGGCCGTCCAGGCCACGCCGCGGCCGTGGTTGCCGTCGGTGGCGGTGACAAAGGTGATCTCGCCCAGCTTGGCCCGCACCTCGTCGCTCACCAGCTTTTCATAGGGCAGCTCGCTGATGTCCATGCCCAGCCGGCCGGCGATGTAGCTGCCGATGGCGTAGCTGCCGCCCAGCACCTTGAAGGCGTTCAGGCCGAAGCGGTAGCTCTCGTCCTTGACGTAGACGCTGCCCAGGCCCAGTTCGCCCGCAAGCCCGCCCAGATTCACCAGCGGGGTGGGGGTGTATTCCGGGAAGCTGGCGTGGAACGCCTGCACCTTTTTGGTGTTCTCGTAGCCAAAGCGTTTCACGTCCGACAGGCCCGTGCTCTCGTGGGAGCGGTGGACCGCCTTGAAGCTCTCGTTCATCTCCAATTACCTCTTTTCCGTGTTCCTCGGCGCATATTTCCGGTGGGGAAATATGCGATATATTGCATATTGCATATTGAATATAGCGCCTTTATGCAACTTTTTCAACCTCTTTTTTGAAGAGTGAAGATTTTTCGTGCACAAGCGTGCATGGAAAGGGCGCAGAAAGGGATTTTGGCGCGGTTTTGTTGCACCCGATTTGCGGGCGTAGTATAATGATGTGATAGCACAGACCCAAGTTTACTGTTAAAGGAGTCCTATCATGCCGGTCCCTCAAGACACCCAGCCCCTGCAGCCCATCACGGCCAAGGAGCGGGTGCTGCAAACTCTGGCCCAGTGGCTCGTGGACGGAACGCTGGAGCCGGGCGAGCGCCTTTATGACGAGCAGCTCTCCCGCTATTTCCAGGTGAGCCGAACGCCCGTTCGGGAGGCGCTGCAGGTCCTGGCGGAAAAAGGGCTGGTGGAGATCCTGCCCGGGCGCGGCACCCGGGTCACGCCCATCGACCTTGCGTCGCTGCGGCAGAGCTATCCCCTTTTGTCTCATCTGCACGGATACGCGGTGCGGCTGGCCTTCCCCCTTGTGAACGACGAGGTCATCCGGGAGCTGAAGGCCCGCAATCTGGAATTATACCACTGCCTTTCCACCGGCGACCAGCTGCGCACTCAGGCGGCGGACGAGCAGTTCCATCAGGTGCTGCTGGACCTGGCGGCCAACAAGTATCTGAGCGCCTTCATCAGCGACCTGTCCATCCACATCGCCCGCACCGAGGTGCAGTTCTTCAAGCACAACGAGTTCCGCTCCCAGTCGGTGCAGGGCCACGAGCAGATCATCGACGCGCTGCAGCGCCGGGACCTGGAAGGGGCGGTGCAGGCCACCGAGGACAACTGGATGCTGAACTTCCATCTGGTCATCGAGCCCGCCCTGCGCAAGCTGGAGGCGGACCGGCCGTGACGGGGCGCTGAAAACAAAACGAAAACCGGGCGGGGCCTTCCCCTTTGAGGAAAGGCCCCGCCCGTCTTTGTCTTATCTGGTTTTTGCGGCCCGCCGGGCGCGCTTTCTGCGCCTTGCCGAGGCCCGCGCCGCCCCGAAGAGCAGCAGCGCCGCCAGCACCGCCGCCGCGATGAGGGCGGGGGCGAAGGGGGCCAGCTGTTCCTTATAGTAGAGCCAGGCGCTGCGCCGGCATGCGCCGGCGGTGACCAGCTCCACCGTGCCCACCGCTTCGCCGTCCACATAGACCACGGCCCGGCCCGCCGCCTGCCCGGCTTGCACCGGGGCCTCCAGCGTCTCGGGCACGTCCTCGGCCACCACCTCCACGGTGCTGTCCGCGCACTGGAGGGTGGTGAGGGTGGAGGCGGCGTAGAGGGCCACCGTGTCAGCCTCGGCGCACCACTTCACCGGCACGCTGGCCACGGGGGTCTCGGTGTTGGGCAGGGCCACCGGCCAGAAGTTCACCAGCGCCCAGTCGTAGAGGTCGGCGGTGGTGTGGAAGGCCCAGTTGAAACCGTCCTGGGCCAGCTGGACGGGCGCGCCCATCACCACCAGCAGCCAGGTCATGCCGCCCGACTCGGCGCTGGAGACGAAGCACCGGCCCGCCTCGTCGGTGAAGCCGGTCTTGATGCCCCGGATGTAGGGGCGGTAGAGCGCCTGGTCCGGCAGCTGCATCACGTTGGTGGTGGTGATGTAGTAGGCCGCGCCCTCGGGGGCGTCGGCGCTCTCGGGCGTGGTGTGCACGTTGGTGAGGGGCATCCAGTAACCGGTCTGGGTGACCACCTCCATCAGCAGGTCGTTCTCCCGGAAGGCCCTGCCGATGAGGAACATGTCCCAGGCGGTGGAGTGGTTGCCGTATTCCAGGCCGTAGAGGCCGTGGGCGCAGGTGAAGTTGGTGTTCTCGCACCCAAGCTCCGCGGCCCGGGCGTTCATCCTGTCAAAGAAGGCCTGCATGTCCCCATTGCCCAGGTAATAGGCGATGGCGCTGGCCGCGTCGTTGCCGCTGGGCAGAAGGCAGGCGTAGAGCAGGCTTTCCAGCGTGACCGTCTCCCCTATCTTCAGGTCCGCGTCCGAGCCGTTCTCCGCCTGGATGCGGTCGAACTCTTCGGAAAGGCCCTCGGGGATGGTGAAGGTGGCGGAGAGGTCCTCGCCGCTCTCCGCCAGAAGCAGGGCGGTCATCATTTTTGTCAGGCTGGCGGCGGCCCGCACCTCCCGGGAATTCTTTTCGTACACCACCGTGTCGGTGTCCACATTGTAGAGCACCACCGCCTCGGCGTTCACCGCGCCTTCCGGCGGGTCCCACCCGGCGGCGGCGGAAAAGCCCCAGGTCAGCGCCGCCGCAAGGGCCAGCGCCAGGGCCAGGAATTTTTTCATCACGTCCCGTTTCCTCCCGTTTTTTGCTCCTTTCATTATACGGGAAGGAAGGCCGCCTTACAACCAACAAAAAATCCCGCCGCCCGAAAAGGGCGGCGGGACGGTGTTTACGGGTTCGTTTGCTCGGGCAGGGGCTGGCGGTTCAGAATTTCCATGAACTCCTCGCCGGTGATGCTCTCCCGCTCCATCAGGAAGGCGGCCAGCTCGTGAAGCTTGTCGATGTTCTCCTTGAGGATGCCCGTGGCCTTTTCGTGGGCCTCCTTGATGATGGCCAGCACCTCTTCGTCGATCTTTTCGGCGGTGCCCTCGCTGCAGGCCAGGGTGGTGTCGGCGTTCAGGTACTTGCCGGCGGTGGTCTCCAGAGCCATCATGTCGAACTGGCGGCTCATGCCCAGGCGGGTGACCATGGACCGGGCAAGGCGGGTGGCCTGCTCGATGTCGTTGGAAGCGCCGGAGGTGTAGCTGCCGAAGATGAGCTCCTCGGCGGCCCGGCCGCCGGTGAAGGTGGCGATCTTGTTCAGCGCCTCCTGGCGGCTGAGCAGGTTCGTCTCCTCCTGGGGCACCTGCATGGTGTAGCCCAGGGCCCCGGAGGTGCGGGGCACGATGGTGATTTTGGTGACGGGGGCGCTTTCGGTCTGTTTGGCGGCCACCAGGGCGTGGCCGATCTCGTGGTAGGCCACGATGCGCTTTTCCTTCTGGCTGAGCACCTTGTTCTTGCGCTGGTAGCCGGCGATGACCGTCTCCACCGCTTCCTCAAGGTCGCTCTGGCGCACGATGCGCCGGCCGTTCTTCACCGCCAGCAGCGCCGCCTCGTTTATCATGTTGGCCAGCTCCGCGCCGGACGCGCCGGAGGTGGCCCGGGCGATGGCCATGTAGTCCACGTTCTCGTCCATCATCACCTTGCGGGCGTGCACCTTGAGGATGGCGGCGCGGCCTTCCAGGTCGGGCAGCTCCACCGGGATGCGCCGGTCGAAGCGGCCCGGGCGAAGCAGGGCCTTGTCCAGCGTTTCGGGGCGGTTGGTGGCGGCCAGGATGATGACGCCCTTGGAGCCGTCGAAGCCGTCCATCTCGGTGAGCAGCTGGTTCAGGGTCTGCTCCCGCTCGTCGTTGCCGCCGATGCCGCCGGCGCCGTCACGGCTTTTGCCGATGGTGTCGATCTCGTCGATGAACACGATGCAGGGGGCCTTCTGGGCGGCCTGACGGAACAGGTCCCGCACACGGGCCGCGCCCATGCCCACGAACATCTCCACGAACTCCGAGCCGGAGATGGAGAAGAAGGGCACATGGGCCTCGCCCGCCACCGCCTTGGCCAGCAGGGTCTTGCCGGTGCCCGGAGGGCCCACCAGCAGCGCGCCCTTGGGCAGGGTGGCGCCGATGCTGTTGTATTTGCCGGGGTTGTGGAGGAAATCCACGATCTCGGCCAGGGCCTCCTTGGCCTCGTCCTGGCCGGCCACATCGGCAAAGGTCTTGCCCGTCTGGGCCTCCACATACACCTTGGCGTTGGACTTGCCGAAGCTCATGGCGTTGGGCCCGCCCATCTTTTTTGCCATCCAGCGCATGAGCAGCTGCCCCGCCGCCACCATGATGATGACCGGCAGCACCACGCCGAACAAAAGGTTCATGGCGGGGGACGCCTGGGTGGGCACCACGCCGCCGTACTGCACGGCGCTGCCGTCGGGGCCGGTGGCCGCCAGGATGCGGTCCACCCGGTCGGGGTCGTTGACGATGGCGGTCTGGCAGATGCGGTCCCGCCCGTTTTCATCCTTCACCTGATAGGTGATGGTGCCGGCGGTGGAGTCCTCCTCCACGGCCACCACGCTGCCCGCCGAGAGGTCCGAGAGGAACTGGTTGTAGGTCACCTCGATCACTGCGCCCCGCATCATCTGGGGGAAGATGAGCCAGTTGAACACCAGCAGCGCCACCAGCGCGCCGATGCAGTAATAGAGCAGCACCTTGTTGGGGTTTTTCGGCCCGCGCGTCTTCATAAAACACCGCCTTTGTGCTTATTTGGGATGGCGGCTCGCCGCCTTATTTTCATGTTTATAGCATATCCTCTTGATATGAAGAAAATATGAACGAAGATAAAATCTTTTTGCGGCGCAAAAAAGCGGCCTCTGCCCCGTTGGCAAAGGCCGCTTTGAAGTTCATTCCGGCAGGGTGATCTGCCCCAGGGGGATGCCGCCGGCATAGTCCTCAAAAAAGACGTCCAGAGTCTGGCTTTTCAGTTCCTCCGGGTCCACCCGCAGCACCATGCTCACCGGGGCGGTGCAGCCCTGGGGCACCTGGGGCCGCAGGGTGTAGGCAGCCTCGCTGTCCCACTCAGAGTCAAAGCGGGCGGCCCAGTCGTCCCCCTTCTGGGGCACGGCGGTGAAGGCGTATTCGTCCAGGTCCACCGGGCGCTGGCTGTGGTTGGCCAGCCGGAAGCTGACCAGATAATAGTCGTAAAAGGTCTCGCCCCATTCGGGGGTCTCGATGGCCTGCACGCTCATCTGGTCGGCGGTCACGTTCCAGTCGGCGGCGTAGCGGGCGTTGTCCAGCCCGGACATGCCCGCCGCGAAGCGGGCCACGGCGGCGGCCAGGGCCAGGGCGGCCAGGGCCCACATGAGCAGGCCGGGACGGCTGTTCTGTCGGTTCATTCGCCGCTCACGCTCCCTTCCGTCACGGTCAGGGCAATGCCCGTCATGGCCGTCTCGCTGATGTCGTAGCTTCGGTCAAGGGTCTGGCACTGGAGCCACAGCGTGTGCCCCGCCGCCCCCTCCGGCACCAGGAAGTAGAGCCAGCCCTCGTCCATGGAGGCGCTCTGGAAGGCGTAGGGGTCCAGGGCCTCGGCGGCCAGCTCGGGGTAGAACTTCTCCAGGTCGTAGGTCTGGATGGCGGGATAATAAATGTCCCCCGCCTGCAGGAACGCGTCGGCGGCCCAGTCGGAGCGGTAGTCCTGCTCCTTGTCCACCTCGCACCAGACGCGCACCACCTCGGCGCCCTCCTCGGTGCCCCGGATGCCGCCCAGCCGCTGGGCTTCGCCCACCAGCACCTGCCGCCCGGCGGGGCCGAAGGCGAAGGCCTCGTTCTGAGCGGCGCTTTCCGTCGCGGCCTCGTGCACATAGGCGGCCTGGGCCTGCCCGGCCTTGGTGGCGCGGGTCACCAGCGGAAAGGCCACGCACTCCACCGCGAACACCGCCAAAAACAGGATGAACAGCACCAGCGCCGGCCGGCTGACCCGCCGGCGCACTGGCGCGGGCGGGGCCCAGAGCTCCGGGTCCTCATCGTACTGGGGCTCCGCCTCTTCCTCCGTCTGGGGCACAAAGGCCTCCGGCGGGGCCTCGTTGTAGCGCCCGCAATGAGGGCAGATGCCATTGTTCACCGCAGGGTCATAGCGCAGCCCGCAGTTGGAACAAAGAATCTTCATCGCCGTATCCTCCCCTTTTGCAGCCCCCCTTCCGCAAAGGGGCGTTTTTTCTATTATATCGCCCGAACGGCGGCTTTTCAATCGTTCACAAGGGCTTCCAGCACCGCCCGCAGCGCGGTGAGCGGCGCTTCGCCCCGGTCCACCCGCACCGCCAGATAAGGCTTTGACCCGGCGTTCACCATCACCCGGCCGGGCAGCGCCGCCGTGGCGGCCTTGATGGCGGCGGGGGTGAGCTTGTCGGAATAGAGCAGCAGGGTGTCCCGCTTCTGGCCTATTTCGTAGACCCCCGCCTTGGCCGCCGTGACCCGGATGAGGGAGATGTCCACAAGGCCGGACACGCTCTTCGGCACATCGCCGTAGCGGTCGATGAGCTCGTCCAGCACGTCGGAGGCGTCCTCGGCGGTCTCGATGGCGGCGATGCGCTTGTAGGCCTCGATGCGGCCCGCCGCCTCGGGGATGTAGCTGTCGGGGATGTAGGCGTCCACCGTGATGTCGATGAGGCAGTCCGCCTTGTCCGGCGGCGGGGCCTCGCCCTTGGCCAGCGCCACCGCCCCGGCCAGTATCTTCATATAAAGGTCATAGCCCACCGCCTGCATGTGGCCGTGCTGGCTCTGGCCCAGAAGGCTGCCCGCGCCCCGAATTTGAAGGTCCCGCATGGCGATGCGGAAGCCCGAGCCGAAGCTGGTGAACTCCCGGATGGCGGAAAGGCGCTTGGCCGCCACGTCGGTGAGGACCTTGTCCCGCCGGAAGGTGAAGTAGGCGTAGGCCTTGCGGCCGGAACGGCCCACCCGGCCCCGTATCTGATACAGCTGGGCCAGGCCCATGCGGTCGGCGTCCTCGATGATAAGGGTGTTGCAGTTGCGCACGTCCACGCCGGTCTCGATGAGGGTGGTGCACACCAGCACGTCGATGTCGCCGTCCAGCAGCTGCTGCCACACCTTGCCCAGCTGCTCCTCGGTCATCTTGCCGTGGGCCACGCCCACCCGGGCGCCGGGCACCATCCGCCCCACCATGCCGGCGGTGGCCTCGATGCTGTCCACCCGGTTGTGCAGGTAGTAGACCTGGCCGCCCCGGGCCAGCTCCTTCTTGATGGCCTCCGCCAAAATCACCGGGTCGTACTCCATCACATAGGTCTCGATGGGCTGGCGCTCCACCGGCGGCTCCTCGATGGTGCTCATGTCCCGGATGCCGCTCATGGCCATGTTCAGCGTGCGGGGGATGGGGGTGGCCGACAGGGTGAGCATGTCCACCCCGATGAAGGCCTCCTTCAGCTTCTCCTTGTGCTTGACGCCGAAGCGCTGCTCCTCGTCGATGATGACCAGCCCCAGGTCGTGGAACTTGATGTCGTCGCTGAGCAGCCGGTGGGTGCCCACCACGATGTCCACCGTGCCGGAGCGCAGGCCCTTGATGGTCTCCTCCTGCTGCTTTTTGGTGCGGAAGCGGGACAAAAGGCCCAGCTTGATGGGAAACGCCTCCATCCGGGCCAGCATGTTGCTGTAATGCTGCCAGGCCAGGATGGTGGTGGGGGCCAGGATGGCACACTGCTTGCCGCCCATCACGCACTTGAAGGCCGCCCGCAGGGCCACCTCCGTTTTGCCCACGCCCACGTCGCCGCAGAGCAGCCGGTCCATGGGCCAGGGGTTCTCCATGTCCTTTTTTATCTCGGCGGCCGCCGCCAGCTGGTCGGCGGTCTCCTCGTACTCAAAGCGGGTCTCGAAGTCCCGCTGCCAGTCGCCGTCCGGCGGGAAGGCAGTGCCCTTGGCCTGCTGGCGCTTGGCATAGAGGGCGATGAGCTCCTGGGCCATCTCGGCGGCGGCGGCCTTCACCTTGCGGCGGGTGCGGGTCCACTCCTGGCCGCCCAGCCGGGCCAGCTTCACCTTCTCCTCGTCGCCGGGGGCGGTGTAGCGGCTGAGCAGGTCCAGCTGGGTCACCGGCACATACAGCGTGTCGCCCTTGTCGTAGAGCAGTTTCAGATAGTCCTTCACCACGCCCTGCACTTCCAGCCGCTGGATGCCGGTGTACATGCCGATGCCGTGGTTCTGGTGCACCACGTAATCGCCGGGGGCGATGTCGGTGAGGCTGGAAAGGGCGTTTTTGTCCTTTTTGCGGGCGGGCTTTTTCTTTTCGCTCTCCCCCGCCCGGCGGCTGGTGAGCAGGGCGTAGCGGGCAAAGGGGTACTCCGCGCCGGCGCTGGTGTGGCCGGTGCGCACCGCCACCGCCCCGGGGCTGGCCACCATGTCCTTGGCGGTGCCCGCCCGGAAGCCCTTGTTCACCAGGTCTTTGGCCAGGGCCGCGGCGGCCCGCTCGGTGCCCGCCAGCACGTCCACCGCGAAGCCCTGGCGGGTGAGGTTTTCCAGGTCCTCCGCCAGGGAGGCCACCTCGCCGGAGAAGGGCGGGCGTGCGTGGGCGGGGGCGTTGATGATCTCTTTCAGTTCCAGGCCCGGCAGGGTGCGGGCAAAGTTCTCGCAGCAGATGCTGGAGTGCTTCTGGGCCGCCGCCAGCAGGTAGGGCATGTCCTCGTAGAGCACGTCCAGCCCGGGGCAGAGCACCCCCTGCTCGTAGAGGCCCTTCAGCTCCTCGCTGCGGCGGAAGGCGGTGGCCTTCTGGGCCTCCCGGATGGCGCTGGGCTCCTCCAGCACCAGAATGGGCGCGTCGAAATAGTCCAGCAGGGTGGCGGGCTTTTCGTAGCGCACCCCCATGTATTTGTCCAGCGCCTCGGGCACAAGGCCCGCGTCCAGCTGGGCAAGGTCGGTTTCCATGGCCTTTTCCATGGCGGCGGCCCGGCGGCCCTTCTCTTTGGCCAGGGCGCTGCGCAGGGCGGCGGCGGTCTCGGGCGCGGAGCCGAACAGCACCTCCCGGGCCGGGCTGATGTGCAGCTTTTCCAAATCGCCGTCCCGCCGCTGGCTGAGCACGTCGAAGGTGGAAAGGGTGTCTATCTCGTCCCCCCAGTACTCGCACCGGGCGGGGCTTTTGGCCTCGGGGGGCCAGATGTCCACGATGCCGCCCCGCACGCTGAACTGGCCCGGGCCCTCCACCTGGCCCCGCCGGTGGTAGCCCGCGTCGAACAGGCGCTCCTCCAGCTTGGTCAGGGGCAGCTCCAGCCCGGGCTTCAGGGTCAGGGTGTTGCGGCAGAACTCCTCTTTGGGCATGGTGTACTGCAAAAGGGCCTCGGCGGGCACGCACACCGCCCCGAGGCGCTCGCCCACCAGATCGCCCAGCACCGCCAGCCGCCGGTATTCGTATTCCCGCCCGGCGCCCTCGATGGGCCGCAGCAGAAAGTCCCGGGGCGGGAACACCGCCGCCGGAAGGCCGAAAGTGGACAGGTCCGCCGCGAGACGGGTGGCCTCCGCCTCCCCCGCCGTGACCGCCAGCAGGGGGCGGCGGCTCTCGGCGGCCAGCAGCGCCAGCATCTGGGCGCGGCCCGCCGGGGGCAGGCCGAAGAGGGCCGCCGGGCCGGTGACAGCCAGGTGGCTTTTGAGTTTTTTGTATTCCGCGGTGCTTTTGAGGATGTCGAACATGGGGTCACCTTTCTGAAAACAGCCGTTTTTACGCAACAGGCAGCGCCCCGTCGGGCCTTGCCCGGCGGGGTGCGCGTTTTTTCTATGCTTCTATTGTAGCGGCAAAACCTGCCGAACGCAAGGGAAACGCGCCGTCAGCCCGGCAGTTCCACCGCGCCCCATTTCCCCTCGGTCTTTACCCAGAGCAGGCCGCCGAAGGCGGGGGCCGCGTCCTCCACCTGGCCCGGCTTCAAAAGCCAGCTGCCGTCGGCTTTCAGCACGCCGGTCTGGCCGTCTTTTTTCACCACCACGCAGCCCTCGGTGAAGGGGGCGGGATAGATGCCGGTGACGGGCTCGTTCTTTTCCGTCTCGCTGTTCCAGTCCCACCGCACGCCCCAGAAGGCGTCGTACTCGCAGGGAATTATTTCCTTGCCCGCCGTGTCCACATAGCCCCACTTGCCCTCCTTGCAGACGGCGATGGCCTCGTCGGTGCCCATGCAGGCGGCCTCATAGACAAAGTCGGTGAGCAGCGTTCCGTCGGATGCGGCCACCGCGAAGCGGCCGTCGTGCTCCAGCACGAAATCCTCCCAGGTAGCGGGGTCCTCGCCGGTCCAGTCGGCGCGCAGGGTCCCCTGCTGCACCGGGATGAGGCCGGGCAGGCCTTCGATCTCGGCCAGCGGGCGGATGGTCATGCTGGCCTCGCCGAAGCTGACGGCGCTCACCGCGCCCGCCTCGTCCGCCAGAAAGCGGTTGGAGCCGCCGCCGTGGCCCACCTCCATGCGGTAGCTGGTGCCGATGCTCTCCAGCTGGGCGTCCAGGTCCTCCAGGGTCTCCCAGTCGTACCAGCGCTCCCCTTCATAGAGGCCCTGGTCGTAGAGATGCCCCGCGCCGCAGCGAATGGGCTGGGTCACAAAGGCCGCCGACGCGGCCACGTCGCCGCTGGCGGCGTTCAGCACGCCCCAGCCCGCGGGGCTCTGCGCCAGATAATACCCCGCCTCGCCGGGGCGGCGGCTCACCATGCCGGCGGCCACGGTGGCGGTGTCCGCCACAGGCTCCACCGCCTCGAACTCGCCTGCTGGCTCGATGGCCCACTTCATGCTTCTCAATGTGCCGGCTCCGCAGCCGGAAAGGCTCAGGCCCAGAACTGCCGCCAGGGCCAGCGCTGCCAAACGCTTCATAAGATGCGTCCTCCTTTCGGGCGGGCGGCTTTTTGCGCCCGCATTTATAAAACGAAACAGAACGGGCGCTTTATCGCATCCGGCATGTAAAAAAACCGTGTCGTTTTTGCAAACGACACGGTTTTGCCTTTCAGCGGTTGTAGCGGTTCTGGGCTTCGGAGAGCCTGCCGTCCATGATGAGCTCCACCGCGCTTGCCACGTCCTCCAGCCGGCTTTCGAAGGCCTTGCGGTCGGCGCCGGAAATGCGCCCCAGCACCCAGTCGGCCAGGTCGTACTCGGGGCTGGGCTTTTCGCCCACCCCCAGCCGCACCCGGGGAAACTCCTGGCTGCCCAGCCGGGCGATGATGTCCTTGAGGCCGTTGTGCCCGCCCGCCGAGCCGGAGGGCCGGATGCGCACCTTGCCGGGGCTTTGGGTCACGTCGTCGCACAGCACGATGACATGGGCGGGGTCTATCTTATAAAAATCCGCCGCCGCGCCGATGCTTCGGCCGGAAAGGTTCATGAAGGTCTGGGGCTTGAGCAGGATGACCTTGTGCCCGTTCACCGCCGTCTGGGCCAGCAGGCCCTCGAACTTGACACGGGGGGCAGGGGCGTTCCAGCGGCCGGCGATGAAGTCCAGCGCGTCAAAGCCCGCGTTGTGGCGGGTGCCCTCGTATTTTTTGCCGGGGTTGCCAAGGCCTGCCACCAGCCAGTCGGCCCCGGCGCTCTGTTTTTTGAAAAACATGGGTGTTCTCTCCTTTTTTCGGGGGGCGGGCCGCGCCGTTTTTGCCGCGGCAGAACCTGCCCCAGTTTAAGTTTACATACTTTTTTGCCCTTTGCAACCCCGAAGGGGGCCCGGATCGCAAAAAAATCCACAAATCCATGGATAAAAACGTTAAAACCTCTGGCGCTTGGCGGCGCGATTTGCTATAATATTATGCGCGTTCTTATCGTTTGGCGGGGCATCCCGCCCCGCGGGACGTGGAATCTTTTATGGAGGTCGAGAATATTGAGCAAGAAGTATCTGTACCTGTTCAGCGAAGGCAACAAGGACATGCGTGAGATCCTTGGCGGCAAAGGCGCGAACCTGGCCGAGATGACCAACGCGGGCATGCCTGTGCCTCAGGGCTTCACCATCAGCACCGAAGCCTGCACCCAGTACTACAAGGACGGTCGCCAGATCAACGAGGAGATCATGGCCGACATCTACGAGTACATCGGCAAGATGGAGGAGATCACCGGCAAGAAGTTCGGTGACGTGAAGAACCCCCTGCTGGTGTCTGTGCGTTCCGGCGCCCGCGCCTCCATGCCCGGCATGATGGACACCATCCTGAACCTGGGCCTGAACGACGAAGTGGTGGAGGGCCTGGCCGCCAAGACCGGCAACCCCCGTTTCGCCTACGACAGCTACCGCCGTTTCGTCCAGATGTTCAGCGACGTTGTTATGGAGCTGAGCAAGAGCGACTTTGAGAAGATCATCGACGAGATGAAGGAAGCCAAGGGCGTGAAGCTGGACACCGAGCTGGACGCCGACGACATGAAGGCTCTGGTCGTGAAGTTCAAGGACCTGTACAAGAGCAAGATGGGCAGCGACTTCCCCGCCGACCCGAAGGTCCAGCTGATCGAGGCCGTCAAGGCCGTGTTCCGCAGCTGGGACAACCCCCGCGCCAACGTCTACCGCCGCATGAACGAGATCCCCTACGACTGGGGCACCGCCGTCAACGTGCAGGCCATGGTGTTCGGCAACAGCGGCAACAACAGCGGCACCGGCGTTGCCTTCACCCGCAACCCCGCCACCGGTGAGAAGGCCCTGTTCGGCGAGTACCTGATCAACGCTCAGGGCGAGGACGTGGTCGCCGGTATCCGCACCCCCTCCCCCATCGCTCACCTGAAGGACCAGATGCCTGAGGTGTACGACCAGTTCGTGGAGATCGCCACCCGCCTGGAGAACCACTACAAGGATATGCAGGACATGGAGTTCACCATCGAGGATGGCAAGCTCTACATGCTGCAGACCCGTAACGGCAAGCGCACCGCCGCCGCCGCTCTGAAGATCGCCGTCGACCTGGTGGACGAGGGCATGATCGACGAGCGCGAGGCCGTTCTGCGCGTTGAGCCCAAGCAGCTGGACAGCCTGCTGCATCCCCAGTTCGACGCCGAGGCCCTGAAGAAGGCCGAGGTCATCGGCAAGGGCCTGGCTGCCAGCCCGGGCGCTGCCTGCGGCCAGGTGGTGTTCACCGCCGAGGACGCCAAGGAGAGCGTTGAGAACGGCAGCATGAAGAAGGTCGTTCTGGTCCGTCTGGAGACCAGCCCCGAGGACATCGAGGGCATGGTGGTTGCGCAGGGCATCCTGACCGTTCGCGGCGGTATGACCAGCCACGCCGCCGTTGTGGCCCGCGGCATGGGCACCTGCTGCGTTTCCGGCTGCGGCGAGATCGTCGTGGACTACGACAAGCAGGAGTTCACCCTGGGCGGCAAGACCTACAAGCGCGGCGACTGGATCTCCATCGACGGCTCCACCGGCAACATCTACGGCGAGGCTATCCCCACCGTTGAGGCTTCCATCAGCGGCGACTTCGGCCGCTTCATGGGCTGGGCCGACGCTGCCCGTCAGCTGAAGGTCTTCACCAACGCCGACAACCCGCGCGATGCCAAGCAGGGCGTCAACTTCGGCGCCGAGGGCATCGGCCTGTGCCGCACCGAGCACATGTTCTTCGAGGCCGACCGCATCAAGGCCGTGCGCGAGATGATCGTTGCCGAGAACGTTGAGGACCGCAAGAAGGCCCTGGCCAAGATCCTGCCCTATCAGCAGGGTGACTTCGAGGCCATGTACAAGGTCATGGGCGAGCGCCCGATGACCATCCGCTACCTGGATCCCCCGCTCCATGAGTTCCTGCCCACCAAGGAAGAGGAGATCGTGGATCTGGCCAAGGATCTGGGCGTGAGCGTTGAGAAGCTGCACACTGTCATCGACAGCCTGCACGAGTTCAACCCGATGATGGGCCACCGCGGCTGCCGTCTGGCTGTCTCCTACCCCGAGATCGCCGAGATGCAGACCACCGCTGTGATCAACGCCGCCATCAACGTCTCCAAGGAGACCGGCGTGAAGATCGTTCCCCACATCATGATCCCCCTGGTCGGCGAGGTCAAGGAGCTGAAGTTCGTCAAGGACGTGGTCGTGGCCACCGCTGACAAGATCATCGCCGAGGCCGGCGTTGACATGAAGTACGAAGTGGGCACCATGATCGAGATCCCCCGTGCGGCCCTGACCGCCGACGAGATCGCCAAGGAGGCCGAGTTCTTCAGCTTCGGCACCAACGATCTGACCCAGATGACCTTCGGCTTCAGCCGTGACGACGCGGGCAAGTTCCTGAGCTACTACTACGACAACAAGGTCTACGAGAGCGATCCCTTCGCTCACCTGGACCAGAACGGCGTGGGCAAGCTGGTCGAGATGGCCGCGAAGCTGGGCCGTCAGACCCGTCCCGAGCTGGGCCTGGGCATCTGCGGCGAGCACGGCGGCGACCCCACCAGCGTGGAGTTCTGCCACCGCGTGGGTCTGGACTATGTGTCCTGCTCTCCCTTCCGTGTGCCCATCGCTCGTCTGGCCGCCGCTCAGGCTGCCATCAAGAACCCCCGGTAATCGAGAGTTCGAGAGCACGGCTCACTGAATAAGCCAAAAACCGGCGCACCGCCAAAAGCGGTGCGCCGGTTTTCCTTTTGTGTTTTGGTTCAGAGCGCCGGGTCCGCCGCGGGCAGAAGGCGGCGCGACAGCCGGTGGAACAGCGCGGCGAAACAAAGGCCGAAGGCCGCGCCCAGCACCGTGTCCGCCAGACGCAGCGCCATCAGCCCCCGGCGGGCCAGCGCCTCGTCCGCCACCGGGTTGCCGGTGAGGTAGATATACGCAAAACTGTAAATGCCGCCGTTGCCCATCTCCGGCCGCTGGCTGGTCAAAAAGAGCAGCGCGAAGAAGGCCGCGAAGTGCAGCGGCGCCACAAGCGCCGGCCCCGCCTGGGCCGCGGCGCAGGGCGCCAGCGTGAGGATGGCCAGCGCCGCCGCCAGCCCCGCCAGCGAATCGCCGGCGCAATACTCAAAGTTCACGAAGCGGATGCCCAGCAGCATGCAGAACAGCGCCACCGCCATGGGGGTGTTGTCCGCGCCGAACAGGCCGGACAACAGGCTGATGAACAGGATGGCAAAGGCCACGATGAGCGCCGAGCGCACCGCCATGGCCGCCCGGTAAAAGGTCTTTTCCTTCTTCGTTTCGCAGGCGGCGATGCGCCGTTTCAAGATCGACGGGTCCAGCTGCAGCGCGTCATAAAATTTTCTCGTCACGGGTTTTCCTTTTCCTCCTCGATGTGGGCGGCCAGCCGCTCCGCGCAGTGCATGAACGCCTCGAACTCCACGGGCGCTGCCCGCCACAGGTCATAAAAGGGCTGCAGGATGCTCTCGTAGCCCTTCTTCAGCTCCTCCAGGCCGGTGTGGGTGATGAACAGCTGATAGCTGCGCTCGTCGGCCTCGTTCCGCTGTTTGGAGATGCAGTCTTTTTCATAGAGCGCTTTCAGGCAGCGGCTCACCGCCTCTTTTTTCATCCCGCTCGCCTGGCTGAGCAGGACCGGCGTGTTGTGCTCCGGCCGCAGATACAGGCAGGCCAGAAGCTCGCACTCGCTGGCCGTGAGCGCCGCCCCCCGCGCCGGCAGCAGGGCCCGCATCAGCTTTTGCATCTGCTGCTGGCAGCGCACCATATCCGTCCATTCCATAAAAGCACCCCCTGCATTTGATTAACAGTGTTAATTATATGCAGGGAGCTTGCCTTTATCAACCGGCTTTTTTCAGCCTTTCAGCGCCGGGACGGGCCCGCTGCGGGGATTTTGAAAAAAATTTTTTATTATTTTTCAATTTTATATCCCACTCTTCGGGCGGTTTTGATATACTTGGGATGGCCCATCGCTCGCCCGTTTTTTTCAAAAGCCGGCAGACTCCGGCGTTTTTCGGCGGAACGTGCTTTTGGGCCTCGCGGATGTTCCTGCGGCACAGAGGGCCCTTTTCTTCCGCTTTTTCCTTTAGTCCCGGTTAAGCCGGGTCTGCTATCGTTGAGTTCACAGGGCCTTTCGCGCCCGTTTTTTCTGAAAGGAAGTCCTTCGTTTTGAGCGAACTCTGGTTCGAGATACTGATCTGTTTTCTGGCAGGCGCCGGGGCGGGCCTGGGCACCGGCTTTGCCGGCCTGAGCGCCGCCACCGTGATCACCCCCATGCTGGTCACCCTGCTGGGCCTGCCCGCCTACGAGGCCATCGGCATCGCCCTGGCCAGCGACGTGCTGGCCAGCGCCGCCAGCGCCCGCACCTATGCCAAAAACGGCTCCATCGACCTGCGCAACGGGCTGGTGATGATGGCGGGCGTGCTGTGCATGACGGTGGTGGGCAGCTGGCTGTCCACCTATCTGCCGGACAACACCCTCGGCGGATTTTCGGTGGTGATGGCCCTGGTGCTGGGGCTGCGGTTCCTGTTCTTCCCCATCCTGGCCCCTGCCCACCCCGCCGGGCCCGGCGGCGGCAAGCGCCGGGTGTGGATGAGCGCCGCGGGCGGCGCGGCGGTGGGCCTTGTGTGCGGGGTGTTCGGCGCCGGCGGCGGCATGATGATGCTGATGGTGCTGACCTTCGTGCTGGGCTACGAGCTGAAGACCGCCGTGGGCACCAGCGTGTTCATCATGACCTTTTCCGCCCTGCTGGGCGCGGTGAGCCACTTTGCCCTGGGCAGCGCGCCCCGGCTCCTTCCCCTGGCGCTGTGCGTGGTGTTCACCCTCTTCTGGGCGCAGCTGGCGGCCCGCATCGCCGCCAAGGCCGACCCCCTTCTTCTCAACCGCCTCACCGGCGCCATCCTCACGGCAGTGGGGCTGCTCTTGCTGGTGTTGAATCTACTGTAAAGCAGGTGGATACAGAATGAGTGTCAAACGAATATGGAAATGGATGATCCTGGCAGGGGTGGTGCTGCTGGCGCTGGCAGTGCTCATCCCCATCGTTGTGGTGCAGGTCTCCAAGGCCTTCACGGCCCAGGAGCAGGCCGCCCGCACCGACTGGACCTTCTCCACTGGCGACGTGGTGGCTCAGAGCAGCCAGTGGCAGGTGGACCTGACCGAAGCCGACCTGGGCGACGGGCTGAAGGCCCTGCAGCTGGTGCCCCAGGACATTGAGCAGGAGGGCTTCACCTACTACGACGAGGGCGTGCAGGAACGGCTGCATCAGGTGGTGGAGGAACTGAAACACAATTCCGACCTGGAATGGACCGCCTCCATGCCGCTGGCCATCCTGAACCCCTACGGCACCGGCAGCAATGGCCTGTACCTCTATTTTGAGACCGACATGGCCACCTCGGTGAGCTACACCGTGCATGTGGACGGGCTGACCGATTTCACCGCCGAGGCGGCGGACGCTTCCGGCAAGGACTACACCAAGACCCACGAGTTCCAGCTCATCGGCCTTGTGCCGGGCGAGGTGAACGAGGTCACCCTGAACATCAGCGGCAAGTGGGGCAACACCCGGCAGACCATCCACTTCACGGTGGACATGCCCCAGACCCGCTCCGGCTACTCCACCCAGCTGGAGGTGACCGAGGGCGAGTCCACCGCGGCCCAGGCCGGCGGCCTGTTCACCATGATGCGGGTGAACGGCTATCTGGGCTACGGCTTCTTCTTTGACAACGACGGCGTGATGCGCTATGAGATGGTGCTGGAGGGCTACGGCCTGGACCGGGTGCTGTTCTGCGGCGACGAGATCCTCACCTGCGTGTCCTCCTCCAAACTGGCCCGCATCAACGGGCTGGGCCAGGTGACCTGGGTGTGCGACCTGGGCGAATACGACCTGCACCACGACATCGGCTGGGGCGCGGACGGCGAGGTGCTGGCCCTGGCTGAAGAGCGGGGCAACGACACGGTGGAGGACCGGCTGCTCTCCATCGACACCGAGACCGGCGAGGTGACCGAGCTCATCAACTTCAGCACCTTCCTGCAGGAGTACTACGACATCACCCGCCCGGTGTCCCCCTCCGACGACTTCTTCTGGCAGGCGGGCGAGCAGGACTGGATCCACCTGAACAGCCTGCAGTACATGCCCGAGTCCGACAGCGTCATCCTCTCCTCCCGGGAGACCTCCACCATCCTGAAGGTGGCCGACCTGCACGGCGAGCCCGCGCTGGACTGGCTGGCGGGCGACGAGCGCATCTGGGAGGGCACCGCCTATGAGGACGCGTGTCTGGCCCAGGTGGGCGACTTCGTGCCCCAGTACGGCCAGCACTGCGTGGAGTACTACGCCGACGGCGAGGAAGAGGGCGTTTACTACCTGTCGCTCTATAACAACAACTACCTGTCCATCAACAGCCGCGATTTGGAGCTGACGGTGGACGACAGCGTGGGCCGCGGCCTCTACGGCGGCGAGGGCGACGCGAGCCAAGTGTACATCTACCGCATCGACGAAAACCAGCGCACCTTCTCGCTGGAAAACAGCTTTGACGTGCCCTATTCCAGCATCGTGTCCAACGGGTCCCTCTGCGGCGAGGACGGCAACTGGACGGTGAACAGCGGCGTGGCCATGGTGTTCGGCGAGTACGACTCCACCGGCTCCCTCATCCGGGAATACGCCTACGAGTGCACCATGCAGAACTACCGCACCTTCAAATACGAGATGGACATCTGGTTCCACTGATAAAAAACGGGGAGCGCCTTTTGAAAAGGCGCTCCCTCTTTTTATTTCTTCCGGGCGGCAAGGCACCGGGCAAAGCCCTCCGCCGTGCCGTCGAACGCCGCCCCCAGCCGGCGGGCCTTGCCGCCGTCCATAGCGAGGCACCGCTGCCAGCAGGCTTTCTGCACCGGCGGCTCGTCCAGCCCCAGCAGCCGGCAGAACGCAAGGGCGGTGGCGTACATGTCCCCGTCGCTCTCGCAGCCGAAGTTGTAAACGCCGCCCGGCCAGTTCAGCGCGACGGGCAGGTTCTCCACCGCCTGCCGCACCCAGGTCACGCCCCGGCGGTCGCCGGCGGAAAAGGCCAGCGTTCTGCCCTCGTTCGCCGCCGCCAGCAGGTTGAGGGGCAGGTTGCCCCGGACGGGCAGCCCGTCCCCCGGCAGGTCGTACATCCAGGTGGCCCGCAGCAGCACCGCCGAGTCCAGCTGGTCCAGCACCCGCTCTTCCGCCTCCCGCTTGTGGCGGCCGTAGACATTGGCGGGGCGCAGGGGCACAGTCTCGTCGAAGGGGCCGGGGCCCTCCAGCCCGGCGTAGACCTGGTCGGAGCTGAAGGCCACAAGTCCTGCCCCCGCCCGCCGGGCGGCCCGGGCCAGCCACACCGGCAGCTCCACATTGGCCCGCCGGGACTCCTCCGGGTGCTGTTCGCAATAGCCGGTGTCCGAGATGGCCGCCGTGTGCAGGATGACGTCAGGGGCGGCGGCGTCCACCAGCCGCTCCACCTCCTCCGGCCCGGCGCTTCGCAGCGCGCCGGCAGGGGCGGCCATCAATTCAAGCTGACCGCCCAGCTGCGCCATGATGCGCGCGCCCACAAATCCGCCCGCGCCGGTGACCAGCACCCGTTTCATCTTCATCCCCGCCTTTCTCCTTTTTTCATTATAGCACAAAAAGGCCGCGCAGAACGCGTTCCGCGCGGTCCGCTTTTTTTGAAAAAAAGAGCCCTTTGCACGCCGGCAAAGGGCTCTCTTTGTTGGGTCGATTCACGTTTCGGCGGGTTCCAGGCCCTCGCCGTTCCAGACGTAGCTCACGCCGTACTCCGGCAGGAACTGACGGCCGCCGGGGCCGGGCAGCAGCCGCTCCGGGTTCTGGGAGTGGCTGGGGATGAGCACCTTGGCGCCGATGTTGTCCACGTAGTACTTCACCTGACAGGGGTAGGCGTGGGAGAAATAGTTCTGCGCGAAGAAGGTGATGTAGCGGAAGTTCGTGTTCCGCATCACCCGCATCAGGTTCTCGTATTTGGGGTCGTAGGCGCCGATGGGCACGCCGCCCGCGTGGAGATAGCTGGCGTCTTTGTCCGGCAGGCTGAACAGCTCCAGCAGATATTCATAGCTGTTCTGCACCAGATACTTACAGGGCGCCTGCTCGATCAGGGCCGCCGTGACCTGCTCGTTCTCCGCCATGAGCTCCTTGAACCAGGGCTTGCGGGCATACTCGCCGTCCGGCGCGAAGCGGTCGTCGTCCGGCAGGTAGACGTGCACCGGCTGGCGGAAGAACTTCCAGGCCACATAGGCGGTCTCCGGCTCCAGCACCAGCGTGCGGCCGCAGGCGGCGGCCATCCGGCCGAACACCTCCACGTCCGCCATTTCCCGCTGGTAGAAGTTGATGACGCACAGCCCTTTCTGGGCCCGCAGGATCTTTTCCATCTCCGCGTCCAGGCCGCACTTGTCCAGCATGCCGGCGGGCACCTCCGGGTCCGGCTCCACCGTGACGTCGGTGCGCCCGTAGACCATCTTCAGGGTGGAGTCCATGAAGGTGGTGGCCTCGCACACCAGCACGTCCGGCTTTTGGGCGGCCACCCACTCCATCTCGCTGAGCACCGCGTCCTTGTAGTCGCCGTGCATCATCAGATCGCCGGTGTAGTGCAGCTTCAGGTCCGGCGTTTCCACATAGAAGGACCAGTCCTGATAGCTGGCGCCGCACAGCAGGAAGGGCACCACCTTTATCTCGCCCACCTGCACCGGCTGCCGGTCATGAAGGGGCAGGCAGGGCGCGGTGCGCAGATTATAATTGCCCATGCCCACCGTTTCCAGCGCAGCTTCGATGCACTGGGCGGGCTCGCTGACATACAGATCCACCCCGTCGGCCAAAAAGCCCATGCAGGACATGTGGTCCAGGTGCAGGTGGGACACGAACACCGCGGTGTGCAGGCCGTATTCCTCGGCGCTGGCCAGACCGGCGAAGTCGCCCATGGCCGCCCGCGGATAAAGCCCGTCCACCATGGGCACACGGCGCAGGCGCAGCTCGTCCTCCAGCCGGCGGGCGCGGCGGGGACGCACCACGCCGTCGTACACGTCGGTGCTGGGCTCATAGGCGGTGCCGATCTCCAGCAGCACCCGGTGCCCGCCGTACACGACGCTCATCACCACGCCGCCGATGGTGTGGATACCTGCGTAAAACGTGATCTCTGTTTTCATAAACTCCCTCTCTTTCCCCTTTCACCGCCGGGCTTCGGGCGCTGTTTTCAGCGCCCGTGGCGGTACTTCGTGCTGTTGCGCACCACCAGCTCCGGCTGGATGATGCCCGGCGTTTCCATCTCCTCTTCGTCCTCACGGCTGAGGCGGATGGCCAGATCCACCGAACTGCGGGCGATCTGGCGGATGGGCAGCGCCACCGTGGTCAGCGCCGGGGTGAGGATCTGGCTGAGGAGGATGTTGTCGAACCCGATGACCGACAGATCGTCGGGGATGCGCAGGCCGTAGCGGGCGCACTCCTGATAGACGCCCAGGGCCATCATGTCGTTGGAGCAGCAGATGCCGGTGATGTCCCGGCCCAGAAAATACTCCACCGCCTTGGCGCCGGAGGCGATGTCGAAGTTGTCGTTGAACACAAGGCTCTCGTCCATCTGGCAGCCGAACTCCTCCAGCGCCCGCTTATAGCCCGCAAGGCGCTGGCCCGCGATGGCCAAGTGGGGCAGGCCCACGCACAGGCCGATGCGCCGGTGCCCCAGCGACAGCAAATGCCTCGTGGCCAGATAGCTGCCGTGCTCGTGGTCGATGGAGAGGTTGAGCACCGCGTCGGGGTTGAGGTGGTGGTCGATGACGATCACCGGGATGCCGCTGGCCCGCACCAGCGAATAGAACTTGTCCGCATGGGCGTCGTCGAAGGTGGAGGAGGGGATCATGATCACCGCGTCCACGCTGCGCTCGATGAACAGGTTCAAATACTCATAGTCCCGCTTGTAAAGGCCGTTGGAGTTGCCCAGAAGCAGATGATAGCCGTTCTGGGAGCTGTATTCCTCCACACAGCGGGCCAGATCGGAATAGAAGGCGTTGGAGATGTCCGGCACGAGGAACCCAAAGGTATAGCTGCGCTGGGTCTTGAGGGAGCGCGCCGTCTGGTTGGGCGTATAGTGCAGTTCGCGGGCGGCCTGACGGATCAGTTCCTTGGTCGCCTGGGAGGCGCGGCAGGGCTTGTCGTTCAGCACCATGGACACGGTCGCCACCGACACCCCCGCCCGCTGAGCCACGCTTTTCAGGGTCGCTTTCATCCTTGCTGCCACCTTTCTCTCTGCTTTTCGCGCCTGATAGGTAAAACGTTTTTACATCCTTTTGACCTTATTTTAACACCGAAAATTTGCCTTGTAAAGCAAAATCCCCCTTAACGATTTGTACAAAAAAGTAAGATTTTTCAATGCAAAACGTAATATTTATGTAAAATATGTTGACATCGCATTTTTGCGCGGCTATCATATGAATAAACGTTTAACCAGTTTTTTGCCGCCCGCCGCGGCAAGATCGGAGCGAATTACATATGAAGAAATACATCCTGTTCGACAGCGACCCCGGCCACGACGACGTGCTGGCGGTGCTGCTGGCCCTGGCGGACCCGGACTGCCAGGTGCTGGGCGTGGTGACCAGCGCCGGCAACCAGACCTCCGCCAAGACCTGCGCCAACATGCTGAAGGTGTTCAGCCACCTGAACATCCACGGCGTGCCGGTGGTGCGGGGGGTGGACAAGCCCTTGTGCCGCCCGCTGCGGGTCGCGGAAGAGGTGCACGGCGAGACCGGGCTGGACGGCGTGGACTTCGGCCCCGTGGACCAGAGCCCCCTGGACGAAAACCCCATCGACTTCATGGCACGGGTGCTGCGCCAGGCCCCCCAGCCGGTGGATCTGGTGGTCACCGGCCCCATGACCAACACCGCGCTGCTTTTGAGCGTGCATCCGGAGCTGAAGGAAAAGATCCGCTGCATCTCCTTCATGGGGGGCGCCTGCTTCGGCGGCAACACCACTCCCCTGGCGGAGTACAACATCTATGTGGACCCGGAGGCGGCGGCCATCGTGTTCGGCGCCGGGGTGCCGCTCATCATGTGCGGGCTGGATGTGACGCTGAAGGCCCAGATCTTTTCCGATGAGATCGAGGCCATCGGGCGGCTGGGCAACAAGGCGAGCGCGATGATCGCCGGGCTGCTGGAGTTCTTCCACCGCACCACCACCCCCAACTTCCTGCACCCGGAGCGGGAGGAGGGCGCGCACCTGCACGACCCCTGCGCCATGGCCATTCTGCTGCACCCGGAGAAATTCGTGACCAAGGACCTGTATGGCTACGTCTCCATCGGGGACGGCGACGCCCGGGGCTGCACCGTCATCGACTACGACGGCCAGAGCGGCCTGCCCGCCAACGTGCGGGTGGCCTTTGACATCGACCGGGCCTGGTTCGTGGACTTCCTCACCCGCAGCATCGGGCGATTCGAGTAAGGGGGCGGCAGCGTGGATCGCAAGGCATTCTGGGCCGTGGTGGGCTCCAACGTGCTGTTCGGCTGCTCCTTCATGGCCACCACCGTGGCCATCGAGACCTCCGACAGCGCCCTGTTCGGCCTGCTGGCCGCCCGCTTCCTCTTCGCCTTCCTGGCCATGGGCGCGCTGGCGCTGGCCGGCGTGGTGAAGGTGGACTACCGGGGCAAGCCCCTGGCAAAGCTGCTGGGCATCTCCCTTTTGTATCCCGGCCTCTACTTCTTTTCCGAGGCCATGTCCCTCACCCAGGTGAGCAGCGCCATCGTGGGGGTGGTCATCGGCATCGCCCCCATCACCACGGCACTGCTGTCCACCCTGCTGTACCACACCCGCCACACGCCCCGGCAGCTGCTGTTCATGGTGCTGAGCATCGCCGGCGTGGTGGTGATCAACAGCGGCGACGTGACCGGCGAAGGGCTTTCGCTGCTGGCGGTGGTGTTCCTGGCGCTGGCGCTGGTGAGCTTCTCCGCCTACTCCATCGGCATCCACAGCGCCGGCAGGCAGTTCACCGCCGGGGAGATCACCCTCTTCATGCTGTTCGCCGGCGCGGTGCAGTTCAACCTGCTGGACGCCGCGGCCCGGGGGCCCTTCGCCTATGTGGCCGATTTTGCCGACCTGCGCTTTTTGGGCGCGGTGCTGTTCCTGGGGGTGGCGGTGTCCGGCGCAAGCAGCCTGGCGCTGAACTACGGGCTGTGCAAGCTGCCCCCGGTCACTGTGTCGGTGCTGAACAACGTCACCTCCCTGGTGGCGGTGCTGTGCGGGCTTTTGTTCCTGCGCGAGCCGCTGGACCTTCTCTCGCTGACCGGCTGCGCGCTGATTCTGGCGGGCTGCACCGGTTACAGCCTGTTCTCAAAGGATACCGGCCGGGCTGACCCCTGACCTGTATATATCCATCCGTCACAAAGCAAAGCGAACATACACACCAGAAAAAGGAGAGAAAAATCATGAAACTGAAAAAGACGCTGGCCCTTCTTGCCGCCGCGACCATGCTGCTGTGCGGCTGTTCCTCCGGCACCGGCTCCGCCGGTTCCACCGCTTCCGGCGCTCAAGACAGCGGCGAGCCCGTGGAAGTGGTGGTGTGGCACACCTTCTCCGAGCACCAGCTGGACGCTTTTGACGCCATCGTGGAGGCCTACAACGCCAGCCAGAGCGCGGTGAAAGTTGTGAGCCAGGCCCAGCCCTACAACGACTACGACCAGAAGCTGATGCAGGCGGTGCGCAACGGCACCGGCCCGGACATCGCCCTGGACTACGCCGGCACCATCGCCAACTACCTGGACGACGGCTTCGTGGCGGACCTCTCCCAGTACATCGACGACCCTGAGATCGGCATCGAGGGCTTTGCCGAGAGCGTGGCCCCCGGCATCTACGACGAGGCCACCCAGTTTGACGAGGCGGGCACCGTGTACATCATGCCCGTGATGACCACTGGCACCGTGTTCTACTACAACAAGACCCTGTACGATGAGCTGAACCTCTCCGAGCCCACCACCTGGGACGAGATGGTGAGCAACTGCCAGACCATCCGCGACCAGAAGGACATCTACGGCTTCGCCTTTGAGAACCTGATCGACGGCGCCCAGATCCTGCTGATGCAGAGCGGCATCTCCTACTACGACAAGGCCACCAACACCGTGGACATCGACGACCCCGCCGCCGTGGCCACCTACGAGTGGTTCAACGAGCAGATCAGCGCCGAGCTGTTCAAGCTGCAGCCGGACGGCTACTTCGAGTCCGAGTTCGGCGCCCAGGACATCGCCGGCTACATCGGCTCCGTTGCCAGCTTCCCCTACATCAAGGAGGCCGTGGGCGACGCCTTTGAAGTGGGCGTGTGCCCCATCCCCCAGACCGAGAACCCCTGGGCCCCCGCCTGGAACCGCGGCGCCATCCTGTTCACCTCTGACGACGCCACCCAGCGTGCCGCCTACGATTTCCTGAAGTACTTCACCCAGCCGGAAGTGAACGCCGAATGGTGCAGCAAGTTCGGCGCGCTGTCCGCCTACACCGCCGTGAACGAGAGCGAGGCCATGCAGGAGTACCTGAACAGCGACATCTCCATGCAGGCGCTGAGCGCCGGCCTGGATGAGGTGGGCTACATCCCCGCCTTCACCGGCTCCAACACCGTCCGCGACGAGATCAGCAAGGCCCTGCAGGAGACCTGCACCGGCCTGAAGACCGCCCAGCAGGCCCTCACCGACTCCGCCGCCGTGTGCAACGCGGAGCTGGCCGGCTGAACCACGCACGCATAACACGAACGGATGACCGCGGCGCGGCCGCGGTCATCCGCATATGGGGGAATTGTTTATGAAGGTTACACTGGAAGGATTGACCAAGCGATACGGCGACACCGTGGCGGTGAACGACCTGTCCATCACTCTGGAGGACGGCCAGCTCACCGCGCTGCTGGGGCCGTCCGGCTGCGGCAAAAGCACCACTCTGTACATGCTGGCCGGCATCGTGCCGGTCACCGAGGGACGGATCTTTTTCGACGATCAGGACGTGACCGACCTCAAGCCCGAAAACCGCGGCATCGGTCTTGTGTTCCAGAACTACGCCTTGTACCCTCATATGACCGTTCTGGAGAACATCTGCTTCCCGCTGGAGATCCAGAAGGTGCGCAAGGCCGAGCGCATCGAGCGGGCGAAGAAGATCGCCGCCCAGGTGCGCATCGACAAGCTGCTGAACCGCCGCCCCGCCGAGCTCAGCGGCGGCCAGCAGCAACGGGTGGCCATTGCCCGGGCGCTGGTGAAGAACCCCCGGCTGCTTCTGCTGGACGAGCCCCTCTCCAACCTGGACGCCCGGCTGCGCATCGAGATGCGCGAGGAGATCCGCCGCATCCAGCAGGAGACCGGCGTGACCACCATCTTCGTGACCCACGACCAGGAGGAGGCCATGAGCATCTCCGACCGCATCGTGCTCATGCGGGACGGCCTGCTCATGCAGGAGGATCAGCCCCAGCTGCTCTATGACCAGCCGGCCAACTGCTTCGTGGCGGACTTTTTGGGCAACCCGCCCATCAACAAGATCCCCGGGCGCATCGCCGGGGGCGCTTTCGCCGCCGAGAACGGCGAGGTCATCCCCCTGCCGCTGTGCCAGGGGCTGGAGGAAGGCCGGGAGGTCTTTCTCTCCATCCGCGCCGAGAGCTTCGTGCCCGGCGGCGACGCGCCGCTGATGCGCCTGCCGCTGCTGCGCAGCTATGTGATGGGCAAGGAGAAGCTGGCGGTGTTCAGCCTGGGCGGCCGGGAAGTGCGCGCCTATGTGGAGGAGCTGGGCCGCCACCAGCCGGGCGACGCCGTTCCGCTGAGCCTGAAGGACGGCGGCGTGTTCATCTTTGACAGGCAAAGCGGGGTTCGTTTAAAATGAAAAACAGCAAACTGAAGCGCCGGCAGTGGCTGAGCTGGTGCAAGGCCTACGCCTACCTGCTGCCGTTCCTGCTCTCGGTGGGCATCTTCACGGTGTATCCCATGGTGAACGTGCTGCTCACCTCCTTCGAGCACGACTACAACGCCCTGACCGGCGAGTTTTCCGGCGTTGGATTTGAGAACTACGCCGCGGTCATCTCCGACCCCTACTTCCGCAGCGCGGTGGCCAACACGGTGCTCTATGTGGCGCTGGTGGTGCCCATCAGCACGGTGCTGGCGGTGTTCTTTGCCAACCTCATCAACAAAAAGCTGCAGCTGAACAGCCTGTTCCAGACCGCCTATTTCCTGCCGCTGGTCACCAGCACCACCGCCGTGGGCCTTGCCTGGAAGTGGATGTATCACGTGGACTACGGCGTCATCAACTATCTGCTGGGCCTGTTCGGCGTGGAGAAGATCGGCTGGCTCACCGACGTGCACTACGGCATGGCCGCCCTGGTGATCTACGGCATCTGGAGCATCCTGCCCTTCACCATCATCATCGTGCTGTCGGGCATGCAGGGCATCGACGAGAAGCTCAGCGTGGCCGCCCGGGTGGACGGCGCAGGCTCGGCGCGCATCTTCTTCCGCATCACCCTGCCGCTGCTGATGCCCACCATCGGGCTGGTGATCGTGATCAACATCATCAGCACCTTCAAGGTGTTCGCCGAGCTGTTCCCCCTGTTCGACGGCGAGCCCGGCGTGGCCTACACCCTCTACACCGTGGTGTACTACATCTATGACATGTTCTATTCCAAGTGGCGGTTCGACAAGGCCTGCGCCGCGGCCATCCTGCTGCTGCTCATCATGGTGGTGTTCACCCGCATCCAGTCCTTCATTCAGAAGAAGTGGAACTATTACGACTGAGAAAGGGGCCGCGCAATGAAAGACAAACTGCTCAAAGCCGCCGCCCGCGCGGCGGACTATCTGCTCATCGCCGTGGGCGCGGTGGTCATGGTGTTCCCCTTCGTGTGGATGATCCTCTCCGCCTTCAAGACCCCCTCGGAGATCTACGCCAGCCCGCCGGTGTGGGTCCCGGAGTCCTTCAAGCTGGACAACTTCGCCTATGTGTTCGACACCGCGCCTTTTCTGCGGTATTTCGCCAACACCCTCATCGTCACCGGCGTGACGGTGGTGCTCACCGCCGTCACCACCATCCTGGCGGCCTTCGCCTTTTCCAAGCTGCGCTTCCCCGGCCGCAAGCAGATCTACACCTCCCTCATCGTGCTGATGATGGTGCCCTTTGAGCTGCTGGTGGTCACCCTCTACTCCATCATCGTGCGCCTGCAGCTGGTGGACAGTCTGGTGGCGCTGATCCTGCCCTTCACCTCCAGCATCTTCTACACCTACATTCTGAAGAACTTCTTCGACAGCATCCCCAACGCGCTGTATCAGTCCGCCAAGGTGGACGGCTCCAGCGACTGGTTCTATCTGTGGCGGGTGCTGGTGCCGGTGGCCAAGCCCTCGCTGGTGACCATCGTGCTGCTGAACGCCATCAGCTGCTGGAACGCCTTCTTCTGGCCGCTGCTGGTGGTGAACACCACCGAAAAGCGCACGCTGCAGCTGGGCCTTTACTCCTTCATGTCCGAGGGCGGCATCCGCTATGAAAAGCTGATGGCCGCCGCCACCGTGGTGGTGCTGCCCATGATCATCCTGTTCATCTTTTTGCGCAAGAAGATCATCAGCGGCGTGGCCTCGGGAGGGGTCAAGGGATGAGCGGCCCCGGCGTTCGGGCGGTGCTGTTCGACATGGACGGCACCCTCTACCAGGACTTCGACTTCCACCGGGACTATCTGCGCTACCTGCTGGAAGGCACCCCTCACCAACATCTCACGGAGCAGCTCATCGCCCTCACCGACGACATCCTTTCCCGGGAAAAGCTGCCCATGGACCGCTTTTACCGCACCGGCCTCGCCCCCGACGCCTCCAGCGCCGAGGCGCTGGCCGGCTGGATGGCCACCCGGCTGGTGGAGGAGATGCCCTTTGAGCGGTGCTACCGCCAGGGGCTGGGAGAACTGCAGTTTTTGGGCGACCCCTGGGAGGTGCCCACCTTCCTGGCCGGCGCGCTGGGCGTGCTGGAGGAAAAGGGCGAATACGCCTTCCAGCGGGTGCGCCGGGAGATGCTGGGCAAGACCATCCTGCCCAACAAGCCCCTGCTGGACCTGCTGCAGCGGCTGCGGGAGCGGTACGTCACGGTGCTGCTGAGCAACTCGCCCCAGCAGTCCGCCACCGACTTCATCGACCATCTGGGCTTCACCGGCGCTTTCACCTTCAATCTCTACGACGCCCAGAAGCCCTACCGCCTGTTCGAGAACCTGCGCCGCTGCCCGGCGCTGGAGGGCATCCCCACCGAACAGCTGCTGTCGGTGGGCGACCACGCCTTCAACGAGATCGTGAACGTCCATCTGGCGGGGGGCAAGACCCTCTGGATGGACCCCTACTCCGCCGCGCCGCAGGTGCCCTGCACCGCCCGCGTGCGGGACCTGCCCGCGCTGATGGCGTGGCTGGAAGAAAACCTTCTGGACGGCTGAGCCCCGTCCCGCGAGCCTGCGGAGCTTCTCCGCGGGCTTGTTGCGCATCTTTGCCCGGAAAGGAGGACACCCCCATGGCGGAGCTTCTGTTCGGCGTGCTGCCCCCCGCCGAAGTGCTGGCGCGGGTGCTGCTTGCCATGCTGCTGGGCGGCGCGCTGGGCCTGGAGCGGGAGCGCAAACACCGCCCCGCCGGGCTGCGCACCTACATGATCGTGTGCATGTCCTCGGCGCTGGTGATGCTCACCGGCGAGTATGTGTTCCGGCTGTACGGCAGCGGCGACCCCACCCGGCTGGCGGCGCAGGTCATCAGCGGCATCGGCTTTCTGGGCGCGGGCACCATCATCACCACCTCCCGCCACGTGGTGGGCCTGACCACGGCGGCGGCGCTTTGGGCCAGCGCCTGCATCGGCCTTGCCTGCGGGGCGGGGTTCTATGCCGGCGCGGTGGTGTGCGGCGTGCTGGTGATCCTGGTGATGACCGTGCTGCATTTTCTGGATCAGAAGGTCTTTTCCCACGGCAACGCCCTGCACATGATGGCGGTGTTCGACTCGGTGGGGGATTTTTACTCCTTCACCAACGCCATCCAGGACCGGGGCTACCGGCTGTTCAACATCGAATTTCTGGACGGCACCGGCCGGGGCGGCACTCCCCTGCTGGCCAATGTGGACGTCCGCCTGCCCAGCGACCGCAGCGACCGGGAGGCCGCGGTGGCTTGGCTGAAAGGCAATGAATATGTGCGCTGTCTGGAGCGGGTGGAACGCTTCTGACCCGGCGCATAAAGGAGGATATGCTCTTGAAACTGGTGAATTTCGGCTCTCTGAACATCGACCGGGTCTACCGGGTGCAGGCCTTCGTGCGCCCCGGCCAGACCATCCTTGCCCGGGACTTCTCCTGCTGCGCCGGAGGCAAAGGCCTCAACCAGTCGCTGGCGGCGGCCCGGGCCGGGGCGCAGGTGCTCCATGCCGGGGCCATCGGTGAGGACGGCGCCATGCTGCAGGCCCTGCTGGAAGAAAGCGGCGCGGACACCTCCCGCCTGCTGCACTGCACCGACGCCGCCACCGGCCACGCGGTCATCCAGGTGGAGGAAGGCGGCCAGAACTGCATCCTGGTGTGGGGCGGCGCGAACCGCGCCCTCACCGAAGAATATGTGGACAGCGTGCTGGAGGTTTGCGAAGCCGGCGACGTGGTGCTGGTGCAGAACGAGACCTCCTGCGTGAAGTACATTCTGGAACAGGCCGCCGCCCGGGGGCTGCAGGCGGCGGTGAACCCCTCCCCCATCGACCCGGCCTGGGCGGACTGGGAGATGGCGGCGGTGCGCTGGTTCATCCTCAACGAGGAGGAGGGCGCCTGCCTTGCGGGCCTTGCCCCCGGCGCGGGCGAGGAGGAAATTCTTGACGCGCTGGCGGCCCGCTGGCCCCACGCCGCGGTGGTGCTGACCCTGGGTGAGCGGGGCGTTGTCTTCCGGGACGGGGACATCCGCTGCGCTCACCGGACCTACCCGGTGAAGGCGGTGGACACCACCGGCGCGGGCGACACCTTCTGCGGCTATTTTCTGGCCGGCGTTCTGGCGGGCCTTTCGCCCCGGGAATGCCTGCAAAACGCCTCCCGGGCCTCGGCCCTCTGCGTGACGGGGGCGGGCGCCGCGCCCTCCATCCCCACCATGGAGCAGGTGGCCGCCTTCCGGCCGTAAAGACAAAAAGCAAGCCCCGCCCGGTGTCTGCCGGGCGGGGCATTTTTTTAGAATGTGATGTTCTTGTTCTTGGAGAACTTGATGAAGATGAGCAGCGAGATGGTGGTCATCACCGTGAGCACACAGGCCATGGCCGCCGCCACGCCGTAGCTGCCCCGGGATACATAGGTGTAGATCTGTATCGTCAGGGTGGTGGTGCGCCAGTTGTAGAGCAGGATGCCGGTGGAAAGCTCGGTGATGATGGCGATCCAGCTGAGCAGCGCGCCGGAGATGATGCCGTTGGCCATCATGGGCATGGTGACCTTGAAGAAGGCTTTCATCTTGCTGCTGCCCAGGGAGATGGCCGCCTCCTCGATGGACATGGGGATCTGCTGCAAGGTGGCCACCGAGGAACGGATGGTGTAGGAGTTTCGGCGGATGACCAGCGCCACGATCATGATGGTGGCGGTGCCCACCAGCACGATGGGGCCGCTGCTGAAGGCCATGATGAGGGCGATGCCCACCACCGAGCCGGGGATGACGTAGGGCACCATCGAGAGGGTGTCGATGAACTTGCTCACGATGTTGCTGCGGCGCACCACCAGATAGGCCACCAGAATGGAGAGGGCCACGATGATGATGAGCGCCACGCCGCCGATGAGGAAGGTGTTGGGGATGGCGTTGCCCAGCTTGGAGAAGGCGTCCACATAGCTGTTCAGGGAGTAGCCGTCCACGAACAGCTTGCCGGAGGTGTTCTGGAAGGAGGTGTAGATGACATACAGCTGAGGCGCGTAGGCCACCGTGACCACACCGTAGCAGAACAGATGGATGAGCACGCCCTTCACGCCCTTGGCCTTCTTGCGCTCGATGGGGTGCAGCGCGTTCATGGTGAACTGGAACTTGCTGTTCACAAAGCGCTGGAACAGGAAGATGACGGCGGTGATGATGATGGCGATGACCGCCACCGCCGAGGCGAAGTGGGTGTCGCCGCCGGTCTCGCTCATGAAGGAGTTGTAGATCTCCACCGGGAAGGTGCGGTAGCCCTCGCCGATGAACAGCGGGGTGCCGAAGTCGGCAAAGGCGCGCATGAACACCATGAGCATGGCCGCGATGATGGTGGGCGCGCACAGCGGGATGATGACGGTGAAGAACCGCTTGAGGCCGGTGCAGCCCATGTTCTCGCTGGCTTCCAGCAGGGTGTTGTCCACGTTTTTCAAAGCGCCGGACACATACAGGAACACCAGCGGATACAGCTGCAGGCACAGCACCAGCAGGATGCCGCCGAAGCCGTAGATGCTGGGCAGCTTGATGCCGGTGAGGTCCTTGACGAAGTTGGTGATGAGGCCGTTGCGCCCCAGCAGCAAGATCCAGGAATAGGCCCCGATGAAGGGGGCGGACATGCTGCACAGGATGATGATGATCTGCAAAAAGCGGGCGCCCTTGATCTCATACATGTTGTAGAAATACGCCAGCGGCACCCCGATGACCATGGTCAGGATGGTGGCGCTGATGCTCACCTTGAAGGAGTTGAGCACGGTGCCCAGGTAATACTGCTTGGAGAGGAATTTGACGAAGTAATCCAGCGTGAACTGGCCGCCGCTGTCGATCACCGCGTTGCGCAGAAGCATGAACAGCGGATAGATCATGAACAGGGCGTAGAGCGCCAGGATGACCACCGAAATGACCAGCCAGACGTCCTTGCGGGGCTTTGCGCGCCCGTCGCTGAGCCGGCCTTTCATCACACCACCCCTTCAAGACGGTTCTCGTTCACCGTGAGGGTGCGCGCACCGTCGGCGGTGAACACGTTGATCTTGTGGGTCTTCACCGCCAGCTTGATGGCGGTGCCCTTGGGCACCGAGTTCTCGATCTCGGATTCCATCACGATCTCCACCTTTTCGCCGCTGTCCAGATGGACGAAATAGTGGGTGTTCAGGCCCAGGAACACGCTGTCGTCCACGGTGGCGCTCACGCCGGGGGCGGTGGCGTCCCGCTGGATGACGAACTCCTCCGGCCGCACCGACACCTTCACCGCCTGGCTGGCGGCCTCCGGGTCGATGTTGTCCAGCTGGACGGCGTGGCCGTCCGCAAAGGTCAGGGTGCCCTTGCCGCCGGCGCACTCCAGTTTCGCGTCCAGCACGTTGGTGCGGCCGATGAAGGTGGCCACGAACAGGTTTTCCGGCCGCTGGTAGAGGTCGCGGGGGCGGCCGATCTGCTGGATGACGCCTCCGTCCATCACCGCGATGCGGTCGGAGACCGCCATGGCCTCCTCCTGGTCGTGGGTGACGTAGACGGTGGTGATGCCGATGCGGTTCTGGATCTCTTTGATGGCGGTGCGCATCTCCACCCGGAGCTTGGCGTCCAGGTTGGAAAGGGGCTCGTCCATCAAAAGCACGTCCGGCTTGATGACCAGCGCGCGGGCCAGGGCCACGCGCTGCTGCTGGCCGCCGGAAAGCCGCTCGGGCATGCGGTCCCGGTACTCGTCGATCTGCATGAGTTTGAGGAACTCGTCGGTCTCTTTCTCACACTGGTCCTTGGGGACCTTGCGGTTTTTCAGGCCGAAGGCAACGTTGTCCTTCACGGTCATGTTGGGGAAGATGGCATAGTTCTGGAACACCATGCCGATGTTCCGCTTCGCAGGGTCCATGTCGTTCACGCGGCGCTCGCCAAAGAAGAAGTCGCCCCCTTCGATGGAGTTGAAGCCGGCGATCATCCGCAAAAGGGTGGTCTTTCCGCAGCCGGAAGGACCAAGGAGGGTGAAAAATTCACCCTCCTTGATCTCCACGGAAAGATCCTTGATCACGGTGTTCTCGCCGTAACGCTTGACCGCGTTTTTGATCCGAATGTCAACGCTCATAGTTTTCTCTCCATGATCTCAGATTCCGCGATGGTCTTGTGTCAGCCGGTGACCAGTTCCAGCCAGCGCTCCTGCCACTGGGACTGCATCTCGGCGCAGTACTCGATGTCCTCATAGGCCACGTTGATCTCGGAGAACGGAGGCATGTTGGGGCTGGTGTTCTCCACGCTGGTCAGCACGGGGCGGATGGAGGTGTCGGCGTAGCACTCCTGGCCTTCCTGGGAAATGAGGAAGTCCACGAACTTCTTGGCGTTCTCTTCGTTCTTGCAGCCCTTGACGATGGCAACGCCGGCGGGCAGCCACACGGCGCCCTCTTCGGGGTAGACCACCTTCAGGTTGGTGGCGCCGTCTTCCAGCAGGCCCACGCAGGGATCTTCATAGGACACGCCCACGGCATACTCGCCGTCCGCGGTGGCCTTGTAGATCTGGGAAGAGGAGGACAGGACGGAGCCGTCCAGCTGCTCCACGAACTGGCCCACGAACTCCCATGCCTTCTCGTCATAAGGCTCGTCGCCCATGACCAGCAGCATGTTGGTCAGCTCGGCCCAGGCGCTGGAGGAGGCGGTGGGGTCGCCCATGGCGATGCGGCCCTTCAACTCGGGACGGAGCAGGTCCTTGTAGCCGGTGAACTCGTCGGGGTCAAGGCCCAGCTCTTCGAACACGTCCAGGTTGAGCAGCAGCGCCGCGCTGCCGGACAGCTTGGTGTTGGTGAAGTAGCCGGTGGAGTTCTGGTAGGCTTCGGGCAGCGCCGCGTCGTTGGGCGACACATACTCCATGTACAGGTCGGGATGCTCGGTGTAGAACGCCAGGTTCACCGCGCCCCAGTTCACGTCGGCCTGGGGGTTGGCCTTCTCGGCTTCCAGTCGGGCCAGCACGTCGCCGGTGCCCATGGACTGCAGGATGACCTTGATGCCGGTGGCCTCCTCAAAGGCGGGGATGACGGCGTTCACCTCGGTGTCGGAGTTGGGGGAATAGACCACCACTTCACCGCCGGAAGCGGGGGCCGCGTCGCCGCCGGAAGCAGCGTCGGAACCGCCGGTGCTGGCGGGGGTGGAGCCGCAGGCCGCCAGGGACAGGACCATAGCCGACGCCAGCAGTGCGCTCAGGATCTTCTTTTTCATTGTTTTTCTCCTCCTTGTATTTGCTCTTCCCGGCCAACCTCCTGGCCGGGTCTTCGTTTATTTTTCGGCCGCAACGGGTCTCACGGCCGCACCTGCGCTTTTTCGATCTCGGTGACGAACCGCCGGGCGATCTCCAGCGGGCGGGTGATGGCTCCGCCCACCACCACGGCCAGCGCGCCCAGCTCCAGCATGGCGCGGGCCTGCTCCGGGCGGTGGATGCGCCCTTCCGCGATGAGGGGCGCGGGCACCTTTTCCACGATCTGGCGGGCCAGCTCGAAGTTGGGCCCGTCCATCGTCTCGTCCCCCTTCACATAGCCGTTCAGGGTGGTGCCCACGAAGTCCACCCCTTCCTCGGCGGCCATCAGCGCGTCCTCCAGGCGGGAGCAGTCCGCCATGAACAGCTGGTGGGGATATTTGGCCCGCGCCTGCCGCACCAGCTCCCGGGAGGTCAGCCCGCCGGGGTGGCTCTGGCGGGTGCAGTCCAGCGCGATGATGGTGCAGCCCGCGGCCACCAGCTGGTCCACCTCGTCCATGGTGGGGGTGATGTAGGCCTCGCAGCCGGGATAGTTCTTTTTGATGATGCCGATGAGGGGCAGGTCCACCTTTGCCATGATGTCCCGGATGTCCTGCACGCCGTTGGCCCGGATGCCCACGGCCCCCGCCCGCCGGGCGGCCTCGGCCATCAGGGGCATCACGCCCCCCTCCGGGCGGTAGAGCGGCTCGCCCTCCAGCGCCTGGCAGGAGACGATGAGCCCGTGACGGATGCGCCCGATGACTTCCTGTTTGTCCATATTGAGAAACACTCCAATTTTTTATCATTTTTGGAGTTTTGCTCCATCTGCCCTCACTCTAACACACGGTTTTCCCTTTGTAAACCCTTTTTCGGTCGTTATGTACAAAAAAACACAACATTCGTCAATCTTTACAGGAAAGATTGTGGAATGTTGTGTTCTATGCCCATTGACAACGGGCGTTTAAACCTTCTTGGAAAGTATGGCTTTGCCGATCTCTTCCTTCAGGCGCACGGTGCGGTCGCGGTTGCGCTTGTTGTATTCCCGCTTGAGGCAGTCCAGCACATAGAGCTGGCTCACAAGGCCGGTGATGCGCCCGCCGTTGATGATCTCCTCCTTGGCGAAGGTCTGGAGCACCACGTCGGAGATGCGGGCCAGCTGGGAATTGACGTAGCTGGTGACCGAGATGATCTTCGCGCCCTGCTGGCTGGCCAGGGCGGCGGCCTCGCAGGTGTCGCGGGTGTTGCCGGTGAGGGAGAACACCACCACCACGTCCTCTTCGGTCATGCCGGCGGCGGCGATCATCTGCATGTGGCCCTCCTGGATGGCGTGCACCGGCTTGCCCATGCGGATGAAGCTGTTTTCGCCGGTGCTGGCGGCGATGCCGCTGACGGCCACCCCGAAGAAATACACCTGGCGGCCTGCCTCGATCAGGTCCACCGCACGGCTCAGCCGCCCCGGGTCCATCAGGGAGGCAGTGTTGTGCACCACGTCGGTGAACTCCCCTTCCACCACCGAGGAGAGGGCTCCTTCGGCGGGGTGCGTCTCCTCGGCGGATTTGGCGATGGAGAGCTTGAGGTCGATGAGTTTTTTGATGCCCAGCTTGTTGAGGAAGCGCACCACGCTGCCCTCCGAGACGCCCGCCTCCTCGGCGATGTCCGCCAGGGTCATGTTGGTGATGTTCTGCTGCTGGTCCAGGATGAAGGTCGCGACCTTTTTGTCCGACTTTGTATACTCCGGCCAGAGCGCCTGGATGGTGTGGAAGATGTTGTTCACCGCTGCGCCTCCCTTGGTTTGATGCATACGCGTTTTTTTCATAGTAGCATCTTTCCCCCACCGTGGCAAATGTTTCATCGGCTCTGTACATTTTTCCTGTGCGTTTGTGCAAAAAACGGGCCCCGCCACGCGGGGCCCGTCCACAGGGGAAATTCATTCTTTCAGCTGCCCGGGCAGGTCGATGTCCTCCAGCTCCCGCGCGCTTTCTGCCTGCACCCGCAGGCACTCGCCGCCCAGGGCGCGCAGAACGGACCGCCCGCCCCGGTCACCCTCCAGCGCCCGCAGGTCTTTGGCCAGCGACGCGGAAAAGAGAGTGGGGCTGCCCACCTTTTCGCCAAAGCAGAGGGTGGCCCCGCGGGTGGGCGGGGCGGCTTTTTCCAGCAGGGCCGCCACACTGGCGGCGGTGAGGTACGGCTGGTCCGCCACCGCGAAGAGCAGATAGTCGCCCTCGGCCAGCGGCTCCAACGCGTCCAGAGCCGCCTTGATGGTGAAGGAAAGGCCCTGTTCGCTCAAGGGGCTCTCCACCGCCTTTGCCCCGGCGGCGCGGGCCGCCGCCAGGATCTCCGGCGTGCGGCTGACCACCGTCACGTCGGCAGCCGGGCGCATCTTTGCCGCCGCCAGAAGGGCGGCGAGGCCGTGGGCGTAGAGGGGTTTGCCGTTCACCGGGCGCAGCAGCTTGTTGGAGCCAAAGCGGCGGGCGCTGCCCGCCGCCAGCAGGATGAGGTGCTCAGCCATTTTTCTTCATGCCCAGCAGCACCTTTTCCGGGGTGATGGGCAGACTGCGGTGCCACACGCCGGTGGCCCGGTAGACGGCATGGGCGATGGCCGGCGAGGGGGTGTTGATGACGATCTCGCCGATGGACTTTGCGCCGAAGGGGCCGCTGGGCTCATAGCTGGCCTCGAAGGTCACGTCCAGTTTGCCCATGTCCAGCCGGGTGGGGATCTTGTACTGCATAAACGAGTTTTCCGCCAGATGGCCGGTCTCGTTGTAGGTGATGCTCTCGAACAGGGCCATGCCGATGCCCTGCACAAGGCCGCCCTCGGTCTGCACCCGGGCGAGGTTCGGGTTGATGGGGGTGCCGCAGTCCACCACGGCGGTGTAGTCCAGCACCTTCACGCCGCCGGTCTTGGTGTCCACCTCCACCTCGGCCATGCCCGCCATGAAGGGGGGCGGCGAGGTGGGCGACGAGTGGGAGCAGGTGACCTGCAGGGTGGGGCCGCTGCCGCACATGGCACGGCCCGCCACGTCGGTGAGGCTCACCTCGCCCTTGCCGTCCAGCCGGCGTACGGCGCGGCCGGCGAACTCCACCGCTTCGGGGGCGCAGTCCAGCATCTGGGCCGCCAGGGCGCAGATGCGTCTTTTGAGCTGGGCGCAGGCCTTTTCCACCGCCTTGCCGGTGACGTAGGTGGTGGAGGAGGCGTAGGAGCCGGAGTCGTAGGGGGAAGCGTCGGTGTCCGCGCCAAAGACAGAGATGTTGTCCACGTCGCAGTCCAGGCAGTCGGCGGCAATCTGCGCCAGGATGGTGTCGCAGCCGGTGCCCATGTCCGCCGCGCCGATGGTGAGGTTATAGCAGCCCTCGTCCCCCAGCTTGATGGTGGCGCTGCCCACGTCCACCCCGGAGATGCCGGAGCCCTGCATGGCGATGGCCACGCCGGCGGCGCGCACCCTGCCGTCCCCCATGTCCCGCACGGGGTACTTTTCCGCCCAGCCGAACCGCTCGGCGCATTTGGCGAGGCATCGGTCCAGGGCGCAGGCGGAGGCCGGCTCGTTATAGTAGGCGGGCATGGTCTGGCCCTCCCGCACGATGTTCTTCATCCGCAGTTCCACCGGGTCCAGCCCCAGCCGCCCGGCCAGCTCGTTCACCGCGCTCTCCACGGCGAAGATGCCTTGCGTTGCGCCGTAGCCCCGGTAGGCCCCGGAGGACTGGTGATTGGTGTAGACCACGTCCCAGGAAAAGCGGAAGGCCTCCAGATTGCCGGTGTAAAGGGGGATGGACTTGTGGCCGGAGAGGCCCACGGTGGTGGGGCCGTGCTCGCCGTAGGCCCCGGTGTCGGACAGGGTGTAAACGTCCAGGGCGCGGATGACGCCCTCTTTGGTCGCGCCCAGCCGCACCTTCACCTCCATGGGGTGGCGGGGGCTGGAGGCGATGAGACTCTCCTCCCTGGAATAGATCATACGGGCGGCGCGGCCGGTCTTCCAGGTGACGAAGGCGGGGTACACTTCCGCCACCACCGTCTGCTTTGCGCCGAAGCCGCCGCCGATGCGGGGCTTTTCCACATGGATTTTGGATTTGGGGATGTCCAGGGCGTTGGCCAGGATGCGCCGCACATGGAACACGATCTGGGTGGAGGACACCACATGCAGCCGCCCGTAGGCGTCCAGCTCGGTGTAGGTGCGGAAGGTCTCCATCATGGCCTGGTTGCAGGCCTGGGTGTTATAAGTATGCTCCACCACCACATCGCAATCGGCCAGCACCTGCTCCACATCGCCGTCGGCGTCCGCGCCCGAAGCGCAAAGGTTGCGGCGGTTGTCCGCCCCCACGGGGCAGAGGGCCTTCCAGCTCTCCTCCGGGTGCACCAGCACCGGGCCGTCCAGCGCTTCGTGGACGTCCAGCACCGCGGGCAGCACCTGATACTTCACCTTGATGCGCTTCAGGGCCTGCCGGGCGGCCTCCTCGGTCTCGGCGGCCACGATGGCCACCGCGTCGCCCACAAAGCGGACGTGTTTATCCAGAATGAGCCGGTCATAGGGGGAGGGCTCGGGCCAGGTCTGGCCCGCCATGGTGAAGCGCTTTTGGGGCACGTCCTCCCAGGTGTAGACGGCCACCACCCCCGGCGTGCGCAGGGCGGCGGCGGGGTCGATGGACTCGATGAGGGCGTTGGCGTGGGGGCTGCGCAGCACCTTGACCACAAGGCAGTCCGCCGGGGTCACGTCCTCGGTGTAGACGGGCTTGCCCAGCAGGAGGGCCATGGCGTCCTTTTTGCGCACGGGCGCGCCCACGGCGCGGCGTTCGGCTTCACTCACGGCCCTCACCTCCCTTTCGGCTGTTCAAAAAGGCGCGGATGCCCCGCAGCTGCCCCTCGTAGCCGGAGCAGCGGCAGAGGTTGCCCGCCAGAAAGGCCCGGATGTCGTCGTCGGTGGGGTCGGGGTTCTCCCGCAGCAGGGCGATGGTGTTCATCACGAAGCCCGGGTTGCAGAAACCGCACTGCTCCGCGCCCTGGTCGGCAATGAACTCGGCGAAGGGGCGGGCTTCTTCCTGCAGGCCTTCCAGGGTGTCCACCCGATGGCCGTCGGCCCGCGCCGCCAGCACCGAGCAGGAGAGCACCGGCGCGCCGTCCAAAAGAACGGTGCACAGGCCGCAGCCCGAAGTCTCACAGCCCCGCTTGACGCTGAGGCACCCTTTTTCCCGCACAAGGTCAATGAGCAGGGTGTCGGGCCGCACGGCGGCGGTGACCGGCCGGCCGTTCAAAACAAAATTTATCTCCATGGCTCACTTCTCCTCCAGTTTCAACGCCGCGCGGCGCACCAGCGCCCGGCAGACTTCTCTGCGGTACTCCGCCGAGCCCCGGGTGTTGGAGCCGAACACTGCCCGCCGGGCAACGTCCTCGGCAAAGGCGGCGGCGCTTTCCTCATTCACGCCGCCCGCCAGCAGCCCTGCCTCGTCGTCAAAGCGGGCCGCCCGGGCGGGGCGGGCCCCCACGGCGCAGGCCACCTTGCCCTCCCGGCGCACCACCGCGCAGGTGAGGACGGGGAAATCGGTGGCGGAATTGCGCTGGGAGAGGTACGCCGTTTCCAGCTTGCCGCCGGGGATGAAGATATGGGTCAAGATGTCCTTGCGGATGCCGGACTGGGCAAAGTCTTTCAGGCTCATCCGCCCGGCTTCGGCCAGCTCAACGCGAGCGTCCAGCGCCAGCAGCAGAGTGAGCGGGTCGGAGAAGCCGAACCGCCCGAAGACGCTGCCGCCGATGGTGGCGAGGTTCCGGAACTGCACCCCCACGATGTGTTTGACGCTCTCGGCCATGGCCCCGCCGGTGAAGGCGGCAAGGCCCTTGTGGGTCTCCAGCTGCCGCAGGGTGGCCATGGCCCCGATGCGCCAGCCCTCCTCCGTCTCCTCGATGGAATCCAGCCCCAGGCCGGAGAGGTCCACGACGGTGTCCACATTTTTATCCTGCAGTTTCAGCCAGAGCATGCCCCCCAGGGCCGTGTTGCTCTTTTTCGCCCGAAGCAGGTTCAAAGCCTCTTCCACCGTTTCGGGGCGGGCGTAGTTTTTGATGGTCAGCACGGCGTTTCCTCCCTGTGACGATTTTTCAGTTTCATTGTAGCACAACCTCCGGCCGCAAAAAAGCCCCCGGCTTTTGGCCGAGGGCTGTAAAAAAACACTTTTACGCCTCTTTTTCCCTGGGCAGCAGCAGGTTCATCACGATGGCCACGAAGGCGGCGGGCACGATGCCGGAACCGCCGAACACCAGCTGCACCCACTGGGGCAGGCCCATCAGCACGGCGCTGTTCGCGCCGAGACCGTAGCCCAGGCCCAGAGCCACCGCCACGATGGACATGCTGCGGGGGGTGAGGGGCTTGCTGGTGATGAGCTGGATGCCGCTCATCACGATGGAGGAGAACATGATGACCGCCGCGCCGCCCAGCACGCTCTGGGGCATGATGGACACCAGCGCCGCCAGCTTGGGCAGCAGGCCGCAGAGCACCAGGAACACCGCGCCGCAGGCCAGAGCCATGCGGTTGACGATGCGGGTCATGGTGACAAGGCCCACGTTCTGGCTGAAGGAGGTGTTGGGCAGCACGCCGAAGAGCGCCGCGAAGGAGGAGCCCAGGCCGTCGCAGATGACGCCGCCGGAAAGCTCCGTGTCGGTGGCCTCCCGGCCCATGCCGCCCTCGGTCACGCCGGAGATGTCGCCCACCGTCTCCACGGCGGTGACGATGAACATCACCATCACCGGCAGGATGGCCCGCAGGTCAAACACCGGCTTCACCGGCATCAGCTGGGGCACGGCGAACCAGTCGGCCTCCAGCACTTTATCCCAGTTGAGCACCCAGGCCTTGGTGTACTCCACGCCCTCGGCGGTCACGCCGGTGGTGGGCAGCACCAGACCCAGCACCCCGCAGATGACGTAGCCGCAGATGATGCCGATGAGGATGCAGGAAGAGCTGGCCATACCCTTGGCCCCGTGCTTGAGGGCCAGCACGATGACCATGACCGCAAGGCCGATGAGCAGGTTTTCCAGCGAGCCGTAGTCCGCGGCGGAGGTGCCGCCGCCGAAGGAGCCCACGCCCACGCTGATGAGAGACAGGCCGATGGACAGCACCACCGTGCCGGTGACCACCGCGGGGAAGAAGCGGCGCAGGGGCTTGAGGAACGCGCCCAGCACCGTCTCGAACAGACCGCCCAGGATGGACGCGCCCATGATGGCCGCGTAGGCGGCCACGCCGCCGCCCATCACGTTGACCACGCTCTGGAACACGCCGATGAAGCCGGAGCTGGTGCCCATGATGATGGGCACCTTGCCGCCCACGGGGCCCACGGCGTACAGCTGCACCAGGGTGACGATGCCCGCCACCAGCATGGCGTTCTGCAAAAGGCTCACCTGGATGGCGGCAAAGTCCGCCCCGCCGCCCAGGGCGGCGCAGAGATTGGTGATGATGAGGATGGGGGTCAGGTTGCCCACGAACATGGCCAGCACATGCTGCAGGCCCAGAGGGATGGCCTGGGCCAGGGGCAGCCGGCCTTCAAAATCATAGGGGGTGACGTACTGTTTTGTCTTTTCCATCGTGCTCCTCCTCGCTGTTTTCAAAGCAAACAAAACAATTATACCGCCCGTTCACAAAAAAACCACATTTTCCGTGAGCGGGCGGTAAAAATCTCCCTTTTATTCAATTGTGCAGAGCAAATGCCCCGTCTCCTTGTCCTCTTTGACCCGGATACCGGGGTAGAGAAGGCCCAGCGCCCGCTCCGTCTGCGGGGCGGTGCAGGCCCTTGGCTCGAGGCGCTCCACGATGCGGCCCTCCTTCAAAAGCAGCACCGGACTGCAATAGCGCAGGGCCAGCGCCGGGTCGTGGAGCACCGCCGCGGCGCACCGCCCGCCCCGGGCCAGCTGTTCGCCCAGCAGGCGGAACAGCCGGTGGGTGTTGGAAAAATCCAGCGCGCTGCCCGGCTCGTCCAGCAGCAGCACCGGGGCGCTCTGCACCATGGCCCGGGCCAGATGCACCAGCTGCCGCTGGCCCTGGCTGAGGGCGGCGCAGTCGGCGTTCAAAAGATGCTCCAGGCCAAAGGCCCGGGCCGCCTCGGCCACCGCCGCCTTCGCCCCCGGGTCGGCCCGCAGCGGCCCGCCCCAGGCATAGCGGCCCATCTCCAGCGCCTCCGCCACCCGCACGCCGGGCAGGAGGGGGATCTGCTGGCGCACCAGCGCCAGCCGCCTCGCCCGCTGCTTTGGGGCAAGGGGCATGCAGTTCTGCCCCTTCACCAGCACCTGGCCGGAAGTTTTGCGCACCCCGCCGGCCATGGCGTTCAGCAGGGTGGATTTGCCCGCCCCGTTGGGGCCGAGGATGGCCGCCAGCTGGCCCTCCTTGATTTCAAAGGAGACATTTCGCACCACCGGCGTTTGGTAGCCGGCACAGAGGTCCTTCACTTCAAGCGTCGTCCTCACCTCCCCTTCCCTGGCGCACCAGCAGCACCAGCAGCACCGGCACCGCCGCCGCCACCGTGAAGATGCTGAGGGGCAGGTTGAGCAGGCGCGCGGGCAGGTCCGCCGCCAGCAGCACCGCCGCGCCGCAAAGGCCGCAGAGGGCGAGATAGGGCCCGCCCCGCCGCCCGCCCAGGAAGAAGGCGATGTGGGGGGCGATGAGGCCCACAAAGGCCACCGCGCCGCACACCGACACCACCGCCGCCACCATCAGGGTGGTGAGGCTGAGCACCAGAGCCCGCCAGAGGGCCGGGTCGAGGCCGAGGCCGCGGGCGGTGCTCTCCCCCAGGCTGAGCATCAGGATGGGCTTTCGCACCAGCCACAGCACAAGGGCGCACCCCGCCGCCAGCAGGGCGGGCAGGGCGATCTTTTGGGCCGTGACGGCGGAGAGGCTGCCCATGGTCCAGCTTTCGATGGCCCCCAGCTGGCCCTCCGGGTCCGCCAGGGTCTTGAGCACCATCAGCCCCGCCTCGGCCAGGGAGGACACGATGACCCCCGCCAGCAGGTAGCTGCCGGCGCGGGCGAGGCGCGCCGCGCTCACCAGCCCCAGCACCGCCGCCAGGGCGGCCATGCCGAAGGCGAAGGAGAACAGCGTCACCGAGAGCCGCCCGCCCGCGCCCAGCACGATGGCCGCCGCCGCGCCGAGGCTGGCCCCGCTGGACACGCCGGTGAGGTCCGGGGAGGCCAGGGGGTTCGCGAACACCGTTTGATGCACGCCGCCCGCCATGCCCAGCGCCCAGCCCCCCGCGAGGCCCATGAGGGTGCGGGGCAGGCGCAGCTGCCAGAACACCCGGGCGGAAAGGCCGCCGGGGTCCCGCAGAATTTCAGAAAAAGAAAGGGGAAAGCTGCCAATGAGCAGCCCCGCGGCGGCCAGTGCGGCCACCGCCAGAAGGCATCCGGCCAGGGCGGCACGGGTGCGGGTGCTGTTCATGGCGCTCTCCCCTTTCTTTTATTTTTCGGGAAATTTACTTGGTGATGAGGCTCTCGTCCACGGCAAAGCCGTAGAAGGTCTGGTAGAAGTCCGCCGCGTCGGCCACGAACTCCTCAAAGGGATAGGCTTCCGGGTGCAGAACGCTGGTCAGCCACAGGCAGCCCAGGATGCCGGAGGGGATGGGCGAATCCCACTCCTCGAGACCCGCGGGCATCTGGTAAACAGCGCCGTTCTCCACGGCGGGCACGCCCGCCAGCTGGCTGTCCGCCAGCACGTCGGCGGCGGTGTACTCCGCGCCGGAGGGCACCACGATGACTTCAGGGGCCATGGCCAGGATGTCCTCATAGGACACCTCGGTCCAGTAGTCCCCCTCCAGGGAGGCGGCGGCGTTCACACCGCCGGCGGTCTCCACCAGATAGTTCTGGTACATGCCGGCGGGGGCGCAGCTCATGTAGCTGGAATTGGAGGCCATGTAGACAGTGGGCTTGTCCGCGCCTTCGGTGAGGGCGGCCATGCGCTCCAGCTGCTGGTCGTAGTAGCCGGTGAGGGCCGCGGCGGCGTCCTCCGCGCCCAGGGCCTTGCCCAGCAGCTCGATCATCTCCACCAGCGCCTCGTGGCTCTCGGGGGCCACCACCAGGGCGGGGATGCCCAGTTCGGCCAGAGTGTCGGCGTAGTCGGTGAGGGCGGCAGGCAGGATGACCAGATCCGGTTCCAGGGCGGCCACGGCCTCCACGTCCATCTCCTTCATGGTGCCCACGCCGGGCTTTTCAATGAGCTCGGGGGCGGCCATCTGGTAGAGGGAACGGGTGTCGGCCTTCTTTTCCAGGCCCACGATGGCGTCCGCCTTGCCCAGGGCCAGCACCGCGTAGGTGCTGATGTAGTAGCCGCTGACCACCGTTTCGGCGGGGGCGGCCAGCTCCACGGTGCGGCCCGCCTGGTCGGTGAGGGTCAGGCCCTCGGCCTCGCCGGCGGGCTCGCCGGCGGGCTGGGAGGCCGGCGCGGAGGCAGAGGCGGAACCGCTGCCGGACGCGGGCGCGGCGGCACAGCCGGCACAGCCCAGGGCCAGGGTCAGCGCCAGGGCCAGAGAGGTCAGGCGCAGAAACAGTTTCTTTTTCACGTTCATCCACTCCTTGTTGCGTGCGCGCCCGGAGGGCGCTGCCTGCCGGCGTTCCGCTCCGCCGGGGCGGATGCAAAACAGCCGGCCATTCTTTTTAAGTATAGCGTGTCCGGCCGCCGTGCGCAATGCGCGGCGGCTTTTCTTTGATTTTATCCAAATTTCACCCTTGCACGATTGAGGCCCGGCCGGGAATATAGTACAATCAGGCTGTATCCACCGGCACCGTGCCGGCAAAAAAGGAGCGAGGCCTCATGTTCACCGTCTATCACTTTGTCTGGCTGGCCGTCTGCGCCGCCCTCATCGCCGGGGCGCTCATCTTTCTCAAAAAGCGCCGCCCGCCGCTCAAAAACGTGCTCAGCGTCTGCTGCGTGCTGTGCGTCGCCTCGGAACTGGTGAAGGACCTGAGCGTCATCAAAATGGTCCCCTCCGCCGACGGCTCCATGCTGCTGCCCTATATGGAGATGCAGCATCTGCCCTTCCACCTTTGCAGCATCCAGATCCTGCTCATCTTCTTTGTGCGCTTCGCCCGGCCGGGCAAAGCGCGCACCACGGTGCTGGCCTTCATGTACCCCACCGCCCTCATCGGCGCGGCGCTGGCGCTGGCCATGCCCTCCATCTTTTCCTCCACCATCGAGGTGAGCCAGGCCTTCACCCATCCCCTGGCCTATCAGTTCTTCCTCTATCACTCCATGCTGGTGGTGCTGGGGGCCTACATCCCCCTTTGCGGCGAGGTGGAGCTGCGCCCGAAGCACTATTTCTCCACGCTGGGCATCCTGGGGGCGATGGCCATGGCCTCGCTCTATCTCAACTCCATGTTCGCCGCCGCCACCTATGTGGACGGCGAGCTCATCAGCGTGGAATACGCCACCAACTTCTTTTTCACCTACACCCCGCCCCTGCCCATCCCGCTGAACAGCGTGGGCCAGTGGCTGGCCTATCTCGCCGTCATCTGCCTGCTGGCGGCGGCGCTCATCGGCCTGTGCTATCTACCGGTGCTGCGCAAAGCGCGCAAAAAGGCCGCCGCGGGGCGGTGAGCCCTCACGACGGCCAGCGCTGCCCCTGGGGCAGGCCCCAGACCTGCACCGTTTCCAAAAAGGGCGAGAGGGAGATGTCCCGGGGGGTGACCGGCCAGCCACCGCACCCGTCGATGTCCCAGCCGAAGGCGGCGCAGGCGCACCACACCAGATGGGCGCACTGGGTGGCGGGCGGGCCGGTGCTCTCCCCCAGCCATGCAAGGCCGGAAAACAGCCCGTAGGGCAGGCCCACCAGATTTTCCCGCGCCCAGTCGGCCATCCGGGCCCGGCGCTCTTCGCTCACCCCTTTGAGGCGCAGCACCGCCACGGCGGCCTTGTCCTGCCAGGTGGAGAGGCTGCTCAGCTGGCTGGGGCAGCCCAGGCTGTAAGCCTCCAGCACCAGGCCCTCCTGCGCGTCCACCACCAGCGCCGCGTGGCCGTTGCGCCAGCCGCCGCACCGGCTGGAGGGGGTGAGCAGGATGTCCCCCTTTTCCAGCGGGGCGAATTCAAAGTCTTTTTCGGTGACCTCCAGCCGCACCACCGCCGCCCCCTTCACCGTTTTCCAGGCGCAGGGGGCGAAGTACCGGGCCTGAAAATCCTCCAGCTCCCCGCCTCTGCCCTCTTCCAGCAGCGCGTCCACCGCCGGGGCCCCGAGGCCCGTCTGGGCGAAGAGCAGCCGGTAGTCGGCCTTTCCCGCCTCGGCCCGCGCCACCACCCCCGTCAGGTCCACCATAGGGTAGTCCGGCGAAGCGTGGGCGAAGCGGGGCGCGCGGCCCACCCACACCGCCGCCGCTGCCGCCAGACCCAGGGTCAGAACGCCCGCCGCCAGCCCCTTTTTCATGCCGCCGCCCCCTTCCCTGCTGATAGCATACCGCCGCGGCGGCGAAAAAATGCGGCGGGCCTTGACAGGAAGCGGCGAAAGGGGTACACTGATTCCACAAAAGCTGTGAAAAAGAGCAGTACGCCGGCAAACGGCGGCCCAGCGAGCGGGGGACGGTGCGAGCCCCGCCCGGCGCCCGGCGGAAGGAACACTTTGGAGCTGCACGTCCCAACCCGTTTTGAAAACGGCAGTAGGGCGCGACGTGGGCGGCGCGTTAAGCCGCGACGCTTAATTTTGAGCGGAAAAGGGGCCGTGAAAACGGCAAGTTAGGTGGCACCGCGGATCCGGCAGCGATTCGTCCTAATGAAAGGGACGAACCAGGCTGCCGGTCTTTTTTTACCGTTTCACCGCAAAGCAAACGGAAACACATTTAAAAAGGAGAGGGAACAATGGAACGCATCATCATCAAGGACCTGCTTTCCTGCCCCCCTGCCGACGGCACCGTGGTGACCGTTTGCGGCTGGGCAAAGACCGTGCGGGACTCCAAAAACATCGGCTTCATCGAGCTGAGCGACGGCTCCTGCTTCAAAAACCTGCAGGTGGTGTTCGAGGCCGCCAAACTGGCCAACTACAAAGACGTGGCCAAGGCCGGCGTGGGCACCAGCATGCGGGTGGTGGGCCGCGTGGTGCTGACCCCCGGCGCGAAGCAGCCCCTGGAAGTGAACGCCGACAGCGTGGAGCTGCTGGGCAGCTGCCCGCCGGAGTATCCGCTGCAGAAAAAGCGCCACACCGTGGAATTCCTGCGCACCATGCCCCATCTGCGCCCCCGCACCAACACCTTCGCGGCGGCCTTCCGGGTGCGCAGCACCGCGGCCTGGGCCATCCACCGCTTCTTCCAGGAGCAGGGCTTCGTCTACGTGCACACCCCCCTCATCACCGGCTCTGACTGCGAGGGCGCGGGCGAGATGTTCCGGGTGACCACCCTGGACCTGAACGACCTGCCCCGCACCGAGGACGGCAAGGTGGACAGCTCCAAGGACTTCTTCGGCCGGCCCACCAACCTGACGGTGTCGGGCCAGCTGGAGGGCGAGGCCATGGCCATGGCCTTCGGCAACATCTACACCTTCGGCCCCACCTTCCGGGCGGAGAACTCCAACACCCCGCGCCACGCGGCGGAGTTCTGGATGATCGAGCCGGAGATGGCCTTCGCGGACCTTGGCGACTACATGGACAACGCCGAGGCGATGGTGAAGTACGTCATCGGCTATGTGCTGGAAAAGTGCCCCGACGAGCTGGCCTTCTTCAACCAGTTCTTCGACAAGGGCCTGCTGGAGCGGCTGAACGCCCTGGTGAAGGCCGACTTCGCCCGGGTGAGCTACACCGAGGCGGTGGAGATCCTGGAAAAGCACAACGACCAGTTCCAGTACAAGGTGGAGTGGGGCACCGACCTGCAGACCGAGCACGAGCGGTTCCTCACCGAGAAGGTGTACGGCAAGCCGGTGTTCGTGACCGACTACCCCGCCGCCATCAAGAGCTTCTACATGCGGGCCAACGACGACGGCCGCACCGTGGCCGCCGCCGACATGCTGGTGCCCGGCGTGGGCGAGCTGGTGGGCGGCAGCCAGCGTGAGGAGCGGCTGGACCTGCTGCTGGCCAAGATGGAGCAGCTGGGCATGCACATGGAGGACTACCAGCAGTATCTGGACCTGCGGCGCTTCGGCAGCGTGCAGCACGCGGGCTACGGCCTGGGGTTCGAGCGGCTCATCATGTACCTCACCGGCATCCCCAACATCCGGGACGTCATCCCCTACCCCCGCACCGCCGGCGGCTTCTGAGCACAAAAAACGAGCGGCCCTGCATTTTGCAGGGCCGCTCTTTTGTTTTGTTTTTTACTGCGCCACGGGAGTGATGGAGGCGATGGCGTCCACAAAGAACTGGCCCCAGTCGCCGGTCATGTCGGTGAAGGTGAAGGTATAGGCCCGGTCAGCGTTGATGCCCATCATCGTCTGGCCCATGACCACGTCGTTCAGCACCACGGTGTAGTCGATGCGGTAGTAGGGGCACACATCCCCCAGCTTGCCGGTCTCAAACACCGGGTTCAGCACTTCGACCTCCAAGCCCATCTGCTGCATGCTCTCCTCCAGCAGGGAAACAAGGTCCTCCTGCTTCACGTCGCTGGCCAGGGAGCCGTCGTTCTCATAGATCACCAGGTTGATGCTGGAGCCGTCCGCCGCCTGGAACATGGCGCTCACGCCCTCGGGGGGCTCCTCCAGCTGGGCAAACTCCTCGGGCACGTCGAACTGCAGGGTATAAGCGGTGTAGTCCGCCTCTGCGGGCTCGGAGGCGGGCTCCGAGGCGGGTTCCGACCCGGGCTGGGAAGCCGGCTCCGAGGCAGGCTGCGAAGCCGAAGCGGGCTGGGAGGCAGGCGCGGACCCGGAGGCGGGCGCGCTGCCACAGGCGGCCAGCGCGAGGGCCAGCGTCACTGCGCAAACACCAAGAATTGCCTTTTTCATGATATTTCCCTCTTCCTTTTGCGCCCGGCCCGTCAGCCGGGCTTTTTTTCATTATACTCCCCCGCGCGCCCCTGTACAGGCCGCGCGCCGCCTTTTACAGACGGTATTTCTTTTTCAGCTGCTGCAAAAACTCTTCCAGCTCCCGCGCGGCGGCGGGCGGCAGGTCTTTTATGTATAAAAAGGCCGCGCCCTGGCGCTCCTGCGGCTTCTGCCTGTCCGTAAGGCCCATCAGATAATCCATCGATACTTCAAACCGCCTTGCAAACAAAATTTTTGTCTCGTCGTCCGGGTCGGCAAGCCCCCGCTCCCAGCCGGACACGGTGTTCAGCGAAACGTGCATCTGCTGCGCGAACTGACGTTGGGTCAGCCCGGCGTCCTTTCGCAGCTCTGCCAAACGATCTCCGCGCATGGTTTTTCTCTCCCTTCTCTCCCCCGCGGCATGCCGCGCACACTGTTTTTGTGTTCACTTCCTAAAAAACATAACATTATTTTGTTTTTATACTTGAAATACACATTATAACTGTGTATAATCTTGCTTGACACACATGATTATTGTGTGTTCGTATCAAACAAAAACTGCAAAAACGGGAGGAACTTATGAAACGGAAGCTTCTGACGCTGGCGCTGTGTGCGGCGCTGGCGCTCTGCGCGCTGCCCATGGCGGCGTTCGCGGAGGGAAAAGACCTGAATGACTCCGGCGCATGGATCACCGACCGCACCGAGCCGGAAAACTTCGCCGTGGAAAACGGCAAGATCAGCTTCGGCGTTGCCGAGCAGCCCGGGGCCGACAGCTGGTACGGCTGGCAGGGCCGCAAGGCCTACACCGAGGCCGGCCCCTCTTCCTACTGGAAGGTGAGCTACACCATGGACGTGACCGAGACCATGACCTCCACCGACAAGGTGAACGCCTCCGTCTGGGTCCAGGTGGACAAGGAGGGCGGCAATGGCGCCGCCAGCCAGCAGGACACCGTGGACTGGGCCATCGTTCAGTTCATCAACGACGGCGGCGCCAAGTGGCAGGCCTGGAACTCCACGGGCAGCGGCTCCTGGGCCGACCTTGCGGGCGTGAGCGCCGCGCCGGGCAGCTACACCATCGAGGTGGAGTTTTTCAACGGCACCCTCACCCAGTATGTCAACGGCGCGAAGGTCAACAGCTATACCCTGAGCGAGACCAAGACCGCCCCCGCCGCCCTCATCGCCCAGGGCCGCTCCTACGGCGCGGCCTTTGAGGTGAGCCTGGGCGTGCCCGCCGTCGCCACCACCGCCAGCGCCCTCACCGCCAACAGTGCCGAGGAGCTGCAGGCCGCGGTGAACGCCGTGGCCGACGGCGGCACCGTCACCCTGGGGGCGGACATCTCCCTGGCCGCCCCGGTGCAGGTGCCCGCGGGCAAGACCGTCATCGTGAACGGCGGCGGCCACGGCATCGCCCTGACCGCGGCGGGCGCGGCCTTCAACGAGTCCGCCAGCGTGGAGGGCCTCAAGGCCGGCACCAGCCTGACCGTGAACAACGTCAGCTTCACCGGCCACACCGCCGGCCAGGCGGACCACGCGGCGGTGGTGGGCAGCCAGGGCGGCGTAAACGTGGCGCTGAACGGCTGCTCCTTCACCAACATGTATGACGCTGTGTACTGCAACCAGGTCACCGACGCCGCGGCCCCGGTCAGCACCGTGACCATCAGCGGCTGCACCTTCAGCAACGTGGCCCACAGCTACGGCGTGGACGACGGCGCCACCGCCGGCGCCCGGGTGGACAAGCACGCCTTTGCCCTGAGCGGCAACACCGGCGAGCCCACCCCCGAGACCTTTGCCGTGGCGGAAGTGGACGGCGTGGGCTACACCAGCCTGGAAGCCGCCGTGGCCGCCGCCGCGTCCTCGGCCTCCAAGACCGTGACCCTGCGCTGCGACGTGGCGCTGGACAAGATGCTCACCATCGACACCGACGGTCTGGTGCTTGACCTGAACGGCAAGACCATCACCGCCTCGGACGCCTTCCAGTCCAGCTATCCCAACGACAGCCACCTCGTCAACATCGGCAGCGAGACCGCCACCGTGACCGGCGTCACCGTGAAGAACGGCACCGTCAGGACCACCGCCGCCAACAAGCACGCGGTGAACGTCTACAAGAGCGCCCAGGTCACCCTGAAAGACCTGACCCTGGACCACACCACCGCCACCACCGGCGCGCCGCTGGTGGTGAACTCCTCCTCCGTGAAGGTGGAGGGCAAGCTGGACCTGAAGCTGGGCTCCAAGTCCTGGTACGGCATCAACGTGGACGGCAAATACGGCGCCGCCGGCCTGGACTTTGCCGCCGGCTCCGCCGTGACCATGACCGGCCGGGAGGGCCTGCCGGTCATCACCACCGGCAACAACGGCTCGGTGACCGGCGCTGAGGCCGCCGGCCTGCAGGACAACGGCGACGGCACCTTCGGTCTCAAGCCCGCGCCCACGCCCGTGCCCACCCCTGTGCTCACCGAAAAGCCCTCCGGCAACGGCGGCGGCGCGCCCGCGGCCACCGCCGCCCCCGCGCCGGTGCTGGACTCCACCCCCAAGACCGGGGCCGTGAGTCTGTCGCTGCTGCCCCTGGCGGGCTTCGGCTTTGCCGCCCTGGGCACCGTGAGCCGCAAGCGCCGCTGATGCGGCCCCCGGCCTGAATTCTTTGACCCGAGAGGGGCCGCCCGCCGGGCGGCCCCTCTTTCCCCTTCCCCCGTTTTTCACCCTGCAAAGGAGCGTTTTCATGGGTTTCGATCTCTCCAGGCTCAAAAGCCTGCTTTCCCGCCGCCTGCCGCTGGTGTGCTTTGCTGCGGCGCTGGTGTGCTTTCTTGTGTTCGGCGGGCTGGCGGCGCGCCAGGCCCTGGGCGGCGGCCAGCCCCAGCCGCCCTCCCTGCCCGCCTCCTCCGCCTCTTTCCCCGCCGCCTCCGCCGCCTCCGCCGATCCCTGGGCGCTGAACAAGGAGGGCGTCCTGAACGTCTACGCCCCCTATTATGAGCAGAACCCGGACATGATCGGCTGGCTCTCCATCGAGGGCACCGACATCGACTACCCGGTGGTGCGCACCCCCGGCGACAACGAAAAATACCTGCGTCTGGGCTTTGACGGCGCCTACGCCACCGGCGGCACCCTGTTCCTGGACGAGCGGTGCGACCCCGGCGTGGAAAAGGTCACCGCCAACCAGATGATCTACGGCCACGACATGCACGACGGCACCATGTTCGGCAAGCTGCACCTTTATGCCGGCGAGGAATACGGCAAAGAGCACTCCCTCATCCGCTTCGACACCCTGCGCGAGGCGGGGGAATATCAGCTTCTGGCCGCCTTTTACACCCAGGTCTACTACACCACCGACACCTGCTTCAAGTACTATCAGTTCTTCGACGCGGAAAACGAAGAGGAATTCAACGATTATGTGGAGAACGTGAAGGCGCTGGCGGAGTACGACACCGGGGTGAGCGCCGAGTTCGGCGACACCCTGCTCACCCTCTCCACCTGCTCCGACCACGTGGAAAACGGGCGGTTCGTGGTGGTGGCCAAAAAAGTGAACTGATGCCTGCGCAAGAAAGCGGGCGGAACGCCAGCGCAAGAAAATACAAATTTTACCAAAAACCGCCCTTTTTCCAGCTTTTACTTGCAAAGAAATCCATCCGGTGTTACTTTATATACTAGATATTATACTAGGGTAGTTATCTGCAAAAAAAGCCCCCGCGGGTGGAAAGGAGGGACCGCGCAACATGAAAGAAAAAGCCCTGTCGCTTTTGCTGGCTTTGGCCATGGCGCTGGCGGTCCTGCCCCTCTCTGCATCGGCGGACGATGCAGCACAGGCGCCGGACGCCCGCGCCCCCTCCTGCGAGCGGGAAGAGAACGCGGCGGTGCGCAGCGCCGCCACCGGCCAGGGCTTTGCGGACCTGGCCAGCGCCGCGGCGCAGGCCGCCGAGGGCGACACCCTCGTGCTGCAAAGCGACCTGATTTTGTATGAGCCTCTGGTGCTGGAAAAAACCATCACCATCGACGGCGGCGGCCACGCCATTTACGGCACCGGCCTGCCCGCCGGCAGCGAGGCGGGCATCCAGGTGAATGACGGCGCCGTCACCCTGAAAAACATGACCCTGACGGATTTCAGCTCCGCCAGCGTGGACTCGGTGGTCCGCATCGACAGCGGCTCCACCGGCGCGGTGCTGGTGGCCGACGGGCTGACCGTGCTGGACTTCTCCCGGGAGGCCTTCACCTTCAAGGCGGGCGCCTTTGAGGTGCGCAATTCCGTCATCGACTGCCGCGCGGACCGCTTTTCCGGCAGCTGGCTGACGAAGGGATTTCAGATCGGCTCCGGCGACGACCCGGTGACCGGCCTGATCGAGAACACCACCATTTACAACGACGCCTCTCTGGGCGGCTGGTCCGCCTCCTCCGTCGAGATCGGCAGCAACGCGGACGTCACCATGAAGGGCGGCCTCATCAGCGGTGGCGCCAACGGCATCCTGGTGGACACCTACTGGGCCGAAAGCGGCGGCGACACCACGCTGGTGGTGGACGGCACCGTCATCGACTGCTTCGGCTACGCCCTGTCCACCTACGGCGGGGAGGACCCGTCCGTTTGCACCACCGTGACCATCGAGGACGGCCGCTTCATTGGCACCATCGCCCATTTCTCCCCCCTGGAAGGGGACAGTCTGGTCATCCGGGGCGGCAGCTTCGCCGCCGATGTGAGCGAATTTCTGGCCCCCGGCCTGATCCTGGTGCAGGGCGGGGACGGCATGTACACCGTGCAGTCCCGGACCCCGGCGGCCATGGTGGACGGCCGGGAATATTACAGCCTGGATAAGGCGCTGGCCGCCCTGCCCTCTGCCGCCGACAAGACCGTTACCCTGCTGGCGGACGCGGAACTGGAGCGGATGCTGGACCTGAACGTGGAGGGCATGACCCTGGACCTGAACGGCCGCACGGTCAGCGCCGCCGCCGGCTTCTCCTCTGACGACGAGCGGTCGGACGCGCATCTCATCAACATCAGCGCCAACGATGTGACGCTGAAAAACGGCGTGGTGAAGACCGGCGCCGCCAACCGCCACGGGGTGAACCTCTACCAGGTGAGCGGCGCGGTGCTGCAGGACCTGACCCTGGACCACACCGATGCCGCCGGCGCGCCGCTGACGGTGAACGCCTCGGCGGTGACGGTGAAGGGCGGGCTGGCCCTGATGACCGGCCCCGCCTCCTGGTACGGCATAGGCCTCGACCCGGGCGGCAAAAGCACCGCCCTGACCTTTGCCGAAAACGCCGCCGTCACCATGACCGGCGAGAGCGCCGCCGGGCTGGACGTCATCCGGCTGGACGGCGACAGAACGCTCATCACCGTTGCGGGCGCGGAGGAGGCCGGGCTGGTGCGCACCGGCGACAGCAGCTACGGCTTCGCCCCCGCTCCCACGCCCACTCCCTCTGCGACCCCCGCGCCTTCCGCCAGCCCCGCGCCTTCTCCCACGCCCAGCCCCTCGGCAACGGCAACGCCCCGGCCGGACACGGCCCCGGCCCCCTCGGCCAGCCCCGCGCCCGCGCCTGAAACGGCAGCAACGCCCCAGCCCACCGGCGCGCCCTTGCCCACCGCCACTCCCGGCCCGGTGACCGCCTCGGTGGAGACCCAGATGGAGAACGGCAAGGCCGTGGCTCAGGTGGACCGGAAAGCTTTTGCCAGCGCGGTGAGCCGGGCCATCGCCCGGGCCGCCGAGGGCGAAGGCCCCGCCGTGACCCTGGAACTGGAGGCGGAAGGTGCCAGCGCCCTGGAGGTGAGCATGCCCGCCGGTCCGCTGGCCGAACTGGCGGCCCAGGAGGGCTCCAGCCTCACGGTGGCCAGCCCGGTGGCGGACGTCACCTTTGATTCCGCCGCCCTCAGCTCCATCGCGCAGCAGGCCGGCGAAGACCTGGTGCTGGCGGTGAGCCCGGTGGACGGCAGCTCCATGAACGAGGCCCAGGCCGAGGCGGCCGGCGACTTTGCGGTGACCGAACTGACCCTGGAAAGCGAGGGCGCGGCCATCTCCGATTTCAGCGGCGGCTGCGCCAGCGTCACCCTGCCCCATGACCTGGACTTCGGCCTCAACCCGGACTGCGTGGTGGTCTGGTATCTGGACGAAGAGGGCGGCGTGACCCCCTGCGACACCCTCTACAACGCGGCCACCGACGAGGTGACCTTCTCCACCGGCCACTTCTCCAAATACGTCGTCGCCTACGACGAATCCCTGCTGCCCGAAACGCCCCAGCGCCCCTCCTACTCGCTGCCCGAGGACAAGACCCTTCGGCTCATGCCCTTCATCACCCTGGCCGGGGTGGCGGTGGTGGTGCTGGTGTTCCTTTCGCTGCTGGTGCAGCTGCTGCTCACCGGCCGCAGGGACAAATGGCGCCGCTGACCCCTTTTACTTATCATCATCGATCCTTATTTTACATATGTGCGGCGGCCTGCCCGGGTTTTCGGGCGGGCCGCTGTTTTTGTTTTTTCGGGCAGGGCGCGGAGATTTTTGTCTTTCTTTGGGCATTTTTTCGGAATGGTTACAGCAAAATGACAGCCTTCGGGGCATTTCTGCGTCAATTTGCACAAGAATTTTTCCTTTAGCGCTTGCATACTGATGAAAATGACTTGAACGCCTTGAAAACCGCCGCCGGGGAAGCTATAATAAACTTGCTTGGAAACGTTTCCGGCAACGTTTTTTTGCAGTGATAACGCCGGGGGAAGCGAGGGCGAGCCGGTTTGACCATCAAGGACATTGCCCGGGAAAGCGGCTACGCCATCAGCACCGTCTCCCGGGCGCTGAACGACCACCCGGACGTGAGCGAAGAGGCCAAGCGCCGCATCGCCGCCATCGTGGCGGCAAAGGGCTTTGTGCCCAACTCCAACGCCCGGCAGCTCAAGCGCCAGCAGGCCAAAAGCGTGGCCTTCATCGTGCGCGGCACCTCCAACCTGTTCTTTGCGGACATGCTGGTGGAGCTGCAGCGGCTGGTGGGCGAAGCGGGCTACGAGGGCGTTGTGGAGTATGTGGGCGAGACCGCCGACGAGGTGGCCGCCGCCCAGCGGGTGTGCCGGGAGCTGAAGCCCCGGGGCATCATCTTCCTGGGAGGCGACAGCCGCAACTTCCGCAAAGGGTTCGACAAGATCGACCTGCCCTGTGTGCTGGCCACCACCGTGAGCGACGAACTGCGGTTCGAGAACCTCTCCATGGTGGGCGTGGACGACAAGGCCGCCGGCAGAGCGGCCATCGACTATCTGGTGGAGCGTGGCCACCGGGACATCCTGGTGCTGGGCACCGACCCCGAGCGCTCCAGCCCCGGCAAGATGCGCCTGGAAGGCGTGCGCCAGAGCTTTGAGGAGCACGGCATCCCCTTTGATCCGTCCCGCTTTTTGCAGGCGGAGTTCAGCATGGCGGGCGGCTACGCCGCCATGAAGGCCTTTCTGGAGACGGGCGGCCGGGTGAGCGCGGTGTTCGCCATGAGCGACGTGACCGCCATCGGCGCGGTGCGGGCCATCCTGGACGCGGGCCTCACGGTGCCGGGAGACATCTCGGTGCTGGGCTTCGACGGCATCCCCATGGCCCGGTTCTACAACCCCCAGCTGGCCACCATGCGCCAGCCCGCCGCCGAGATCGCGGGCCAGAGCGTGAAGCTGCTTTTGCGCTGCATCGAAAAGCACCAGCCGGCGCGCACGGTGCTCCTGCAGGCAACGCCCGCCCCGGGCGGCTCGGTGAGGGCCGTCTGATCTTCTGGTAAGCGAAGCGGAACGTCCGCTTTTGTTTAAAATCGCCCCGCAAGGGGCCACAAAAAAAGGAGAACACATATGAAAAAGGCACTTGCACTCGTGCTGGCCGGCGTCATGGCTCTGAGCCTGGCCGCCTGCGGCAGCACCCCCAGCAGCACCGCCACCTCCGGCGGCGATTCCACCGGCACCAGCACCCCCGCTGCCGCCGGCAAGGTCTATTACCTGAACTTCAAGCCCGAGCAGGATGAGGACTGGCAGAACCTGGCCAAGGTCTACACCGAGCAGACCGGCGTGCCCGTGGAAGTGGTCACCGCCGCCTCCGGCACCTACGAGACCACCCTGATGGCCGAGATGGGCAAGTCCGACGCGCCCACCCTGTTCCAGGTGAACGGCCCCGTGGGTCTGGCCAACTGGAAGGACTACTGCTATGACCTGGCCGGCAGCGACATCTACAGCCAGTTGACCAGCGACACCTACGCCCTGAAGGAGGGCGACGTGGTCTATGGCATCGGCTACGTGATCGAGAGCTACGGCATCATCACGAACAAGACCCTGCTGGCCGAGGCGGGCTACACCGTGGAGGACATCCAGAGCTTTGAGGACCTGAAGGCCGTGGCCGAGGACATCACCGCCCGCAAGGACGAACTGGGCTTCTCCGCCTTCACCAGCGCCGGCATGGACTCCTCTTCCGACTGGCGCTTCAAGACCCACCTGGCGAACCTGCCCATCTACTTCGAGTATCAGGATGAGGGCATCACCAGCACCGACGCCATCAAGGGCACCTACCTGGATAACTACAAGAACATCTGGGATCTGTACATCAACAACGCCACCTGCGAGCCCACCGAGCTGGCCGCCAAGACCGCGGACGACAGCCTGAACGAGTTTTTGGCCGGTGAAGCCGTGTTCTATCAGAACGGCTCCTGGGAGTATGGCAACGTGACCGGCGAGGGCAAGTTCACCGACGACGACCTGGCCATGATCCCCATCTACATCGGCGTGGGCGACGAGGCCAACCAGGGCCTGTGCACCGGCACCGAGAACTACTGGTGCGTGAACAACATGGCCTCCGAGGAAGACATCCAGGCCACCCTGGACTTCATCAACTGGTGCGTCACCAGCGAGGAAGGCACCACCGCCATGGCCACCGACATGGGCTTCGTCATCCCCTTCAAGGCCGCGCAGGAATCCGCCAACCTGTTCGTCAAGACCGACGCCGAGATGACCGCCGCCGGCAAGACCCCTGTGTCCTGGAACTTCACCACCATGCCCTCTGAGGAGTGGAAGAACGTTCTGGGCACCGCCCTGACCGCCTACGCCGCCGGCACCGGCAGCTGGGACGACGTTGTCACCGCCTTCGTGGACAACTGGGCCGCCGAGTATCAGCTGGCCAACGGCTGAACCCTGCACTGACCTTAAAAATGGGGGAGCCTCTCGCTCCCCCATTTTTCGGTGCGGGCCCCATTGTAAGGAGGGATAAAAAGCGGCATGAACAAAACACTGAAAAAGTATTTCCCGATCTTTGTGCTGCCCACGCTGGCGGCCTTCACGATCGGCTTCCTCATCCCCTTCGCGGAGGGCATCTATCTGTCGTTCTGCAAGTTCACCACGGTGAACAACGCCAAATGGGTGGGCATTTCCAACTATGTCACCGCCCTGAAGGACGAGGCCTTCCTGCACTCGTTCTGGTTCACGGTGGCCTTCACCGTGGTCAGCACCGTCACCATCAACCTGCTGGCCTTCGCCGTGGCGCTGGTGCTCACAAGGGGCATCAAGGGCACCAACATCTTCCGCACGGTGTTCTTCATGCCCAACCTCATCGGCGGCATCGTGCTGGGCTACATCTGGCAGATCCTCATCAACTGCGTGCTCAGCATCGTGGAACAGCCCCTGCTGGGCCTGAACACCCCCGCCGGCTACTGGGGCCTCATCGTCCTGATGGCCTGGCAGCAGGTGGGCTACATGATGATCATCTACATCGCCGGGCTGCAGAACGTCTCGCCCGACCTTCTGGAGGCCGCCGCCATCGACGGCGCCAACAGCTGGCAGACCCTTATCAAGATCAAGCTGCCCATGGTGATGAGCAGCGTGACCATCTGCCTGTTCCTGACCCTGACCAACAGCTTCAAGCTGTTTGACCAGAACCTCTCCCTCACCGCCGGCGAGCCCAACCACGCCACCGAAATGCTGGCGCTGAACATCTACAACACCTTCTACGCCCGCTCCGGGCCCCAGTGGAAGGGCATCGGCCAGGCCAAGGCCGTGATCTTCTTCGTGGTCGTGGTCATCATCGCGCTGGTCCAGCTGCGGGCCACCCGCTCCAAGGAGGTGCAGCAATGAACAATCTGAAAGCGAAACACGCCCTCAACATGGCGTTCACCGTGGTGTTCGCCGTGCTGGCGGTGCTGTATGTCTACCCGGTGTTCATGATCCTGATCAACTCCTTCAAGGTGGAGACCGCCATCAGCACCAGCACCGTGTTCCAGCTGCCCACCGCCGAGACCTTTGCCGGCGCGGCCAACTTTGTGGCCGCCGTGGTCAGCCAGGGCTTTTTGCAGAGCTTTTTCTACAGCGCCTTCATCACCGTGACCTCGGTGGCGCTGATCCTTCTGTGCTGCTCCATGTGCGCCTGGTACATCACCCGCATCAACGGGCCCGTTTCCAAGGCCATCTACTACCTGTGCGTGTTCAGCATGGTGGTGCCCTTCCAGATGGTGATGTTCACCCTGGCCCAGACCGCCGACAGCCTCAAGCTGAACACCCCCTACAACATCTGCATCATCTACCTGGGCTTCGGCGCGGGGCTGGCGGTGTTCATGTTCTGCGGCTTCGTGAAGAGCATCCCGCTGGAGATCGAGGAGGCCGCCACCATCGACGGCTGCAATCCCCTGCAGACCTACGGCCTTGTGGTGCTGCCCATTTTGAAGCCCACCCTGATCTCCGTGGCCATCCTGCAGGCCATGTGGGTGTGGAACGACTATCTGCTGCCCACCCTGGTGCTGGACATCCGCAAGTACCGCACCATCCCCATGCTCATCCAGTACTTCCGCGGCAGCTACGGCCGGGTGGAGATGGGCCCCATGATGGCCTGCATCCTGCTGACCATCCTGCCCATCATCGTGTTCTATCTGGCCTGTCAGAAGTACATCATCGAGGGCGTCGTTGCCGGCGCGGTGAAGGGATGAGAGCCGCGGGCATCCTGCTGCCCCTGTCCAGCCTGCCGGGGCCTTACGGCATCGGCACGCTGGGCGAAGAGGCAAAGCGTTTTGTGGATTTTCTCGCCGCCGCCGGCCAGAGCTACTGGCAGATTTTGCCCATCGGCCCCACCGGCTACGGCGACAGCCCCTATCAGAGTTTTTCCGCCTTCGCTGCAAACCCCTATTTCATCGACCCCGGCCTGCTGCTTGCCGACGGCCTTTTGGAAGAGGGAGAGGCCGAGGCCTTTGACTGGGGCGGCGACGAGACCTCCGTGGACTACGGCGCGCTCTACCGGGGCCGCCACGCCCTTCTGAAGAAAGCGGTGGACCGGCTGGAGCCGGAGGACGAGGGCCTTGCGGCCTTCTGCGCCGGGAACGCCTTCTGGCTGGAGGACTACGCCCTGTTCATGGCCCTGAAGGGCGAGAACGGCCAGAAGAGCTGGTTTGACTGGCCCGACCCGGTGCGCTTGCGCCAGCCGGAAGCTCTGCGCCGGGCCGCCGAGCAGCTGGCGGGGCCGGTGCGCTACTGGAAGGGCGTGCAGTACCTCTTCCACCGCCAGTGGACCGCCCTGAAGGCCTACGCCAACGAAAAGGGCGTCTCCATCATCGGGGACATCCCCATCTACGTCTCCCCCGACTCGTCGGACATCTGGGCCGGGCCGGAGCTGTTCCAGCTCACCGCCGACCGGCGCATGGCCGCCGTGGCGGGCTGCCCGCCGGACGCCTTTGCCGCCGACGGCCAGCTGTGGGGCAACCCCCTCTATGACTGGGACTACCACTACACCACCGGCTACGCCTGGTGGGTGCGCCGGCTGGCCCACGCCTGCATGGTGTACGACGTGGTGCGCATCGACCACTTCCGGGGCTTCGAGAGCTATTTTGCCATCCCCGCGAAGGACACCACCGCCAAAAACGGCGTGTGGCGCAAGGGGCCGGGCATGGCGCTGATGCGCGCGCTGCACAAGGGCCTGCCCGCGGCCCGCATCATCGCCGAGGACCTGGGCTATCTCACCCCCGAGGTGAAGGCCCTGCTGGAGGCCAGCGGCTATCCCGGCATGAAGGTGCTGCAATTCGCCTTCGACCGCCGGGAGGCCGGGGACTACATGCCCCACAACTACATTTCCAACTCGGTGGTCTACACCGGCACCCACGACAACACCACCACCGCCGCGTGGCAGGCCGAGGCCGACCCGGAGGACGTGGCGCTGGCCCGGGCCTACATGGCCTGCGGCGAGGGCGAGGCGCTGGTGGACGCCTTCATCCGCACCGCCTTTGCCAGCGTGAGCGACACCGCCGTCATCCCCATGCAGGACTGGCTGGCGCTGCCCGCCTCGGCCCGGATGAACACCCCCAGCAAGGCCGGGGGCAACTGGCAGTGGCGCATGGCCCCCGGCGCGGCAAGCCCCGCGCTGGCCGGGCGCATCCGCGCCCTGACCGAACTTTATGAGCGGCTGGCCCGCTAAAGCCTTTCGTTTGTGATCCCTCCTCCGCCCCGGGCGGCGGGCCGAAGCAGAGCGCGCCTGCGCCGGCCCCGCCGCCCGGGGCGGATTTTGTCTTTTTATTTTCACAATTTCGTGCTACAATAAGGTTTAACGGCCTTTCGGGGCCGAATCCCCTGTTTTCGGAGGCCCGCTTCATGCGCACACTGATTTGGTTCATTTACTTCTGGGGCTATATGCTGTTTCATCTGCCGGCGCTGCGCCGGGGCCTCAAGGCGCTGGACGCGGGCGACTGGGCCGCGGCGGACGCCCTGGCCGCAGAGCACGTGCCCCACTGGGCCGGCCGCCTTTTGAAGCTGGCGGGCGTGACGGTGACGGTGGAGGGGCTGGAGAACATCCCCAAGGGCAGGCCCTGCGTGTTCGCGGGCAACCACCGCAGCTACTACGACATCCCGCTGGTGCTCACCCAGCTGGACGCGCCCCACGGCCTGGTGGCCAAAAAAGAGGTGGCGAAGCTCCCCCTGGTGCGCAGCTGGATGCGCCTTTTGCACTGCGTCTTTCTGGACCGGGAGGACCCCCGCAAGGCCATGACCGCCCTGAACGAGGCCATCGACCTGGTGAAAAAGGGCTACTCCCTGACCATCTTCCCCGAAGGCACCCGCAACAAGGGCGCGGAGGGCAGCCTTCTGGAATTCAAGAGCGGCGCCTTCCGGGTGGCCACCAAGGCGAAGGCCCCCATCGTGCCCCTGGCCATCACCGGCAGCCGGGACATCATGGAGAACCACCACATGTTCATGCATCCGGCCCATGTGACCATCCGGGTGCTGGAGCCCATCGAGACCGAGGGGCTCACCAAGGAAGAGATCCGCGCCCTGCCCCAGCGCACCGCGGACGTCATCGCCCGGCATCTGCCCGCCGACAGCGGCAACCGCTGAAACGGGCGGTAATTTTTCGGAGGTATTTTCCATGGCAAGCGCCCGCTATACCCTGAACATCAAACCCGAGGACCTGAAACCCGACGAGCCCCGCCAGCTGACCCGCAAGGAAAAGCTGGCCAACTGGTGGTATTACCACCGGCTGCACGTGGGCATCGGCGCGGCGGTGCTGGCCATCCTCATCTGGCTGGCGGCGGACATGCTGAACCGCACCCTGCCGGACTATCAGATCGCCCTGGTCACCGAGCAGTACATCCCCGAGACGGTGGTCACCGAGCTGGGCGACGCGCTGAGCGCCTTCGGGCTGGACCTGAACGGCGACGGGCAGGCCCTGGTGCAGGTGAGCGGCTATCAGCTTTCGCTGGGCGGCGAGGAGGAGACCGGCGCTTCCGCCTCGTCCTCCTCCACCGTGACCACCACGGTGGACGCCTACACCCAAATGGCGGGCTTCACCACCCTTTCCGGCGACGTGACCACCCGCACCAGCCTCATCTTCCTCACCGACGACCCGGAGGCCTTCCAGAGTTCCTTCGAGCTGCTGGCCGCGGCGGACGGCAGCCTGCCGGAGGAGGGCGCGGGCCTTGAGGGCGTGGAGCTCTTCGCCTTTTCCGACTGCCCGGTGCTGGCCAGCCTGGACCTGAGCGAGGAAGCCCGCGCCTATCTGGACGACTTTTACATCGCCCGCCGTGGCTTTGCCGAGGGGCAGACGCTGGCGGAATACCCGGAGGAGAACCAGGCGCTTTATGAAATGCTCACCGCCGGGGCTGCCGCGCAATAAGTTCAACATAAAATAACGCGGCCTTCGGGCCGCGGCAAAGGGGTATGACCGATGGGATTTTTCAACCGCAACTTTGACCGGCCGGGGCCGGGCGTGGCCAAGGACGCCCCCCGCAAGACCGGCGCCGCCCGCTTCTTCGAGGTGCTGGGACGGGACTACGGCAGCTTTTTCAAGGCCAGCCTTCTGTGCATTCTGGGCTATCTGCCCTGGACGCTGCTGGTGGGCATCGGCGTGCTGGGCCAGAACATGATCTTCACCCTGGTGGGCGGCCTTGTGGGCGGCGTCATCGCCGGGCCCGCCCTGGCGGGCATGCACGACACGGTGCTGCGCTCGCTGCGGGACGAGCCGGGCTACTGGTGGCACGTCTACAAGCGGGCCTTCAAGAACAACTGGCGCGCCTCCATGGCCCCCGGCGCGCTGCTGGGCGTGCTCACCGCCGGGCAGCTGTTCATGTTCTGGTACCTGACCATCGGCATCGTGTCGCTGGACCTTGTCAGCGCGGCGCTGCTGGCGCTGAACCTGCTCATCACCGGCATGTGCCTGCCCTTTGTGTTCGGCCAGCTGGTGCTGATGGACATGAACTTCCTCACCCTGTTGAAAAACAGCCTGTTCCTGGCGCTGGGCAACGCCCTGTGGTCCCTGCTGATGGCGGCGGTGCAGATCGTCTACTGGATGGCGATGCTGCTTTTGTTCCCCATGTCGGTGCTGGCGCTGGCGCTGCTGGGCTTTGTGCCGGTGACGGTGTTCTGCCAGCAGATCGCCTGGCGCATCATGGACAAGGTTTTCGGCCTGGAGGACCAGTTCCGCAAAAAGCGGGAGGCCGAACTGGCGGAGGGCATGCAGGAATGAAGCTGCCCGCCTTTCTGCGCCGGGGCGAAAAAAAGCCGGAGCGCCCCCTGAGCGCCCAGCTGGACAACCCCTACCGCCCCATCTTTGGCCGCGAGCGCCGCTTTGAGGAGCTGGTGCGGGGCAAAGAGGCGGACAAACCAAAAAAGAAGCCGTGAACCCCTTCCCGGCGGGCAGTGCCCGCCGGGATTTTTTTATTGTGCAATAGGCCCGTTTATGGTATACTTTACTGCGACAGAGCAAAAAAGGGGGTCCCCGGGATGAACGAACTGGAAGAGGCGCGCCGCACCATCGACGAGGTGGACCGGCAGATGGCCGCGCTGTTTGAAGCGCGGATGGCCGCGGTGGGGCAGGTGGCCGCCTACAAGGAGGCCCACGGCCTGCCGGTGCTGGACGCCGGCCGGGAGGCCCAGGTGGTGGAAAAGAACCTGGCCCTTTTGAAAAACAGGGACCTCGCCCCCTATTACACCGACTACATCAAGCATCAGATGGCCCTCTCCCGCCAGTACCAGACCAGGGTGCTGGGGCGGGACAAGGTGGCCTACCAGGGGGTGGAGGGGGCCTTTTCCCACATCGCGCTGACCAATCTCTTCCCCCGGGCCCGGGCCGTAGCCTGCCCCACCTTCGGCGGGGTGTTCGAGGAGGTGGAAAGCGGCCGCGCCGCCTTCGGCGTGCTGCCCTTTGAGAACAGCCACGCCGGCGACGTGGCGGCGGTGCTGGACCTGTGCTACGCCCACCGGGACATCTTCGTCACGGCGGTGTACGACCTGCCGGTGCGCCAGAACCTGCTGGGCCTGCCGGGGGCACAGCTTTCGGACGTGCGCAAGGTGTTCAGCCACCCCCAGGCCATCGCCCAGAGCGAGCGCTTTTTGAAGAGCCTTTCCCTGCCCGCCGAGAGCTGCGCCAACACCGCCATGGCGGCAAAGCAGGTGGCCGAAGGGGGCGACAAGTCCCTGGCGGCCATCGCCAGCGCCGAGACCGCCGCGCTCTACGGCCTCAAAGTTCTGGCGGCGGACATCAACTCCGACGGCGACAACACCACCCGCTTCATCGTCATCAGCAAGACCCAGGCCGCCGCGGGCGACCGGTTCAGCCTTCTGTTCACCGTGGAGCACAAGGCGGGCATGCTGGCCCGGGTCATCCAGGCCATCGGCGCGGCGGGCTTCAACATGGAATGCATCAAGAGCCGCCCCAAGCCCGGCGTGCCCTTTGAATATTATTTTTACGTGGAACTGGTGGGCCGCACCGACAGCGACGGCGCCCGCGCTTTGCTGAAAGAGCTGGGCGGCGTGTGCGACACGGTGCGGGTGCTGGGGGTCTATTCCCGCAGCGCAAAAGAGGAAAGGGAGTAAGCAGATGAAACTGACCATGCGCCTGGGCGCGCGAAGCTACGACATCATTTTGAAGCGCGGGGCGCTGAAAAACCTCTCCGCCCTCATCAACCTGAACCGCAAGGTGTTCATCGTCACCGACAGCGGCGTGCCCGCCCAGTACGCCGAGACGGTGCGCGCCCAGTGCAAAGAGGGCCTTGTCTACACCGTGCCCCAGGGCGAGGGCAGCAAGAGCCTTGCCGTGTATCAGAAGCTGCTGGAGGCCATGCTGGAGGCGGGCTTCGGCCGCGGCGACGCGGTGGTGGCCGTGGGCGGCGGCGTTGTGGGGGATCTTGCGGGCTTTGTGGCCGCCACCTACATGCGCGGGGTGGACTTCATCAACTGCCCCACCACCACCCTCTCCCAGATCGACTCCTCCATCGGCGGCAAGGTGGCGGTGGACCTGGGCCGCACCAAGAACATCGTGGGGGCCTTCTGGCAGCCGAAACTCGTGGTGGTGGACCCGGACACCCTGGCCACCCTGCCCCGCCGCCACTTCGTGAACGGCCTGGCCGAGAGCGTGAAGATGAGCCTCACCTGCGACGCGGAGCTGTTCCAGATGTTCGAGACCTGCGACGTGGACGCGGAGCTTGAGACCATCATCCGCCGCAGCCTGCTCATCAAAAAGAGCGTGGTGGAGCGGGACGAGACCGAGCAGGGCCTGCGGGCCATTCTGAACTTCGGCCACACCCTGGGCCACGGCATCGAGGCGGTGAAGGGCATCGGCGGCCGGCGCAAGACCGGGCTTTACCACGGCGAGTGCGTGGCCCTGGGCATGCTGCCCATGATCGAGGACCGCCAGCTGCAAAAGCGCACCCGGGCGGTGCTGCGCAAGCTGGGCCTGCCCTGCCGCGCAAGCTACAACAAGGAAAAGGTGCTGAGCTACATGCTCCACGACAAAAAGGCCCGGGGCGGCTCCATCACCCTGGTGAAGGTGCCGGGCCTCGGCTGCTGGCGGCTGGACAAGGTGCCGGTGAGCGAGCTTGAGACCATTGTGATGGGGAAGTGACGAGATGAGCAACTCTTTCGGCGGCGCGGTGCGCCTGACCATCTTCGGTGAGAGCCACGGCGAAGCCATCGGCGCGGTGCTGGACGGCCTTGCCGCCGGGCACCCGGTGGACGAAGGCTACATCGCCTTTCAGATGGACAAGCGCCGGGCCAAAAAGGACGGCCTTTCCACCGCCCGCACCGAGGCGGACAAGGTGAAGATACTCAGCGGGGTGTACAATGGCTTCACCACCGGCACGCCGGTGACGCTGGTCATTGAAAACCAGAACACCCGCTCGGGCGACTACGCCAAGACCGTGGGCCTTGCCCGCCCCGGCCACGCGGACTACACCGCCCATGTGAAATACGCCGGCTTTGAGGACCCGAGGGGCGGCGGGCATTTTTCCGGCCGGGTCACCGCCGCCCTCACCGCGGCGGGGGCGCTGTGCCAGAGCATCCTGGCGGCGAAGGGCGTCATCCTCGCCACCCACATCGCCCGGGTGGCGGGCGCTTGTGACGCGCCCCTGGCCTTTGAGGAGAGCGCCCTGCGGGCCCAGCTGGAGGCGCTGGAACAGAATGCCGGCTTCCCGGTGCTGGACGAGGCCGCCGGGGCCGAAATGCAAACGCGCATCCGCGCCGCCGCCGCCGAGGGCGACAGCGTGGGGGGCGTTTTGGAAACGGCGGTGCTGGGCCTGCCGGCAGGCCTGGGCGAGCCCTTTTTTGACAGTGTGGAGAGCGTGCTCTCCCACCTGCTCTTTTCCATCCCGGCGGTGAAAGGGGTGGAGTTCGGGGCGGGCTTCGGCTTCGCAAGCCTAAAGGGCAGCGAGGCCAACGACCCCCTCACCGTGAAGGACGGCCGGGTGACGGCCCTCTCCAACCATTCCGGCGGGGTGAACGGCGGCATCTCGAACGGCATGCCCCTCATTTTCCGCAGCTGCGTACGGCCCACCCCCAGCATCTACAAAGAGCAGCAGACGGTGGACCTTGCCAAAAACGAGGCGGCCACCCTGCAGATCCAGGGCCGCCACGACCCCTGCATTTTGCACCGGGCGGCCATCGTGCAGACGGCGGCCACGGCCTTCGGCCTGCTGGACCTGCTCACCCAGAACGGCGGCGGCCAGCGGCAGGCCGGGCGGTAAGGGGGCGCGGAAGATGGAATACGGACTCATCGGCGCCACCCTCAAGCACAGCTATTCCAAGCTCATCCACGAGCAGCTGTACCCCTGCGACTACAAGCTCACCGAGCTGCCCACCGAGGCCGAGGCGCGGGAATTCCTGGAAAAACGGCCCTTCAAGGCCATCAACGTGACCATCCCCTACAAACAGCTGGTCATCCCCTACTGCGCCGTGCTGGACGAAAAGGCCAGGGCCATCGGCGCGGTGAACACGGTGGTGAACGTGAACGGGGTGCTCCACGGCTACAACACCGACTTCGACGGCTTCGCCTTTCTGGCGGCGGCCCACGGGGTGGAGTTCGCCGGCCGGCGGGTGCTGATTTTGGGCACCGGCGGCACCTCCAAGACCGTCACCGCGGTGGCCAAGGCGGCGGGCGCGGCCCAGGTGCTCTACGCCAGCCGCACCCCCGGCGAGGGGCGCATCTCCTACGAGGAGGCCCTTTCCTGCGGCGCGCAGGTGGTGGTGAACACCTCCCCCGCCGGCATGTATCCGAACAACGACGCGCTGGCCCTGGACGTGGCGAAGATGCCCGGTCTTGAGGCGGTGCTGGACGCGGTGTACAACCCCTTCTCCACCCGGCTGGTGCAGGCCGGGCGGGCGGCGGGGGCCAAGGCCGCCGGAGGCCTGGAAATGCTGGTGGCCCAGGCGGTGTACGCCGCGGCCCTCTTCACCGGCACCGAACCCCAAACCGACCGCATCGCCCCGCTGGCCAAGGCCATCTTTGCCGAAAAGGCCAACATCAGCCTTGTGGGCATGCCCAGCTGCGGCAAGACCACCATCGGCAAACAGCTGGCCAAAGCCTTCGGCAAAAAATTCGTGGACCTGGACGCCGAGATCGTGAAGGCGGCGGGCAAGCCCATCCCGGACATCTTTGCCGAGAGCGGCGAATCGGGCTTCCGGGACTTGGAACAGCGCACCACCGCCCGCTTTGCAAAAGAAGGGGGCCAGGTGCTCTCCACCGGCGGCGGCGCGGTGCTGCGCAGCGAGAACGTGACCGCATTGCGGCAGAACGGGCCGGTGGTGTTCATCGACCGGCCGCTGGAACTGCTCTGCACCGGCGGCGGCAGGCCCCTTTCCACCGACCGGGCGGCCCTGGCCGCCATGGAGCAAAAGCGCCGCCCGCTCTATGAGGCGGCGGCGGACATCCGCATCCCCAACAACACCGACGTGTTCCGCCGGGCGGCAAAGGCCGCAGAGGAGGCATTGCATGCGTATTTTGGTACTTAACGGCCCCAACCTCAACCTGCTTGGGGTGCGGGAGCCGGGGCTTTACGGCACCGTGGACTACGACGGGCTCCTTGCCCTCATCCAGAAGGAGTGCGACGCACTGGGCGTGGAGGTGCGCTTTTACCAGTCCAACCACGAGGGGGACCTGGTGGACGCCATCCAGGCCGCGCGGCTGGACTGCGACGGCATCGTGCTGAACCCGGGGGCCTACACCCACACCAGCATCGCCATTCTGGACGCGCTGAAGGCGGTGGCCCTGCCCGCCGCCGAGGTACACATCACCGACATCAACCAGCGGGAGGAATTCCGCAAGGTGAGCTACGCGGGCATGGCCTGCCAGGCCCACTTCATCGGCCAGGGTCTTGCCGGCTATCTGAACGCCGTGCGCTGGCTGGCCGAGACCCACAGCAAATAAGGGAAATCGCAACATAAGGGAGAGAGAATCACATGATCATTTCCACCAAAAAAGGCACCCCGCAGGAGGAACTGCAAAAAATCATTTCCGGCTTCGAGGCCCAGGGCCTGGAGGTCACCCTCATCCGAGGCACCGACTACAACGTGTTCGGCCTTGTGGGCGACACCACCAAGATCAACGACAAGGTGGTGGCCGCGAACCCCTGGGTGGAGAGCGTCACCCGCGTGTCCGCCCCTTACAAAAAGGCCAACCGCCTGTTCCACGCCGCCGACACCATCGTGGACGTGGCCGGCGTGAAGGTGGGCGGCAAGGAGAACGTGGTGGTCATCGGCGGGCCCTGCAGCGTGGAGTGCGAGCAGCAGGCGGTGGACATCGCCAAGGCGGTGAAGGCCGCCGGCGGCAAAATGCTGCGGGGCGGCGCTTACAAGCCCCGCACCTCGCCCTACGCCTTCCAGGGCCTTGGCACCGAGGGCATCCTGGACCTGGTGAAGGCCCGGGAGGAGACCGGCCTGCCCATCGTGAGCGAACTGATGAGCGAGGACAAGATCGACGAGTTCGAGGAGTATGTGGACCTTGTGCAGATCGGCGCGCGGAACATGCAGAACTTCCAGCTGCTGAAAGCGGTCGGTAAGATGCACAAGCCCGTGCTGCTCAAGCGGGGCCTTGCCAACACCATCGAGGAGTGGATCATGAGCGCCGAGTACATCATGGCCGGCGGCAACGAGAACGTCATCTTCTGCGAGCGGGGCATCCGCACCTTCGAGCCCTACACCCGCAACACGCTGGACCTGTCGGTCATTCCCATCATCAAGGAAAAGACCCACCTGCCCATCATCATCGACCCCAGCCACGCCACCGGCAACTGGCGCTACGTGGAGGCCATGAGCCTCGCCGCCGTGGCCGCCGGGGCGGACGGCCTCATCATCGAGGTGCACACCGACCCCGAGCACGCCTGGAGCGACGGCGCCCAGACCCTCAAGCCCGAAAAGTTCCGTCAGGTCGTGGACAAGTGCCGCGCCGTGGCCCACGTGGTGGGCCGGGACCTGTGAGCGGCAGCGCCCCCAACACACACAAAAAAGGAAGCTGATACCATGCTGGCAACCATCCATCCCGGCCCCATCAGGGGCGCTGTGACCGTGCCCCCCTCCAAAAGCATCGCCCACCGCACGGTGCTGGCGGCGGGGCTGGCGAAGGGGCTCTCCCGCGTTTATAACCTGGACCCCAGCCAGGACATCGCCGCAACCCTGGCGGCGGTGCGCGCCTTCGGCGCAAAGGTGAAACTCACCGAAACCTGCGCCGACATCGAGGGCCGGGGCGGCTTTGCCACCATCCTGCGCCCGGTGGACTGCGGCGAGAGCGGCAGCACCCTGCGCTTTCTGGTGCCGGTGCTCAGCCTCACCGGCCAGCAGGTGGAGTTCACCGGCCGGGGCCGCCTCTTCCAGCGGCCCATGGACGTTTACCGGGACATCTTTGCCGCCCAGGGGCTGCTTTTCTCCCAAAGTGACAAGGGCCTTGTCATCCGGGGCCGCCTTGCCCCCGGCGAATACCGGGTGCGGGGGGATGTGTCCAGCCAGTTCATCACCGGCCTGTTGTACGCTCTGCCCCTGCTCCACAAAGAAAGCCGCCTGGAGATCGTGCCCCCCTTCGAGAGCCGCAGCTATGTGCAGCTGACCCTGGACGTGCTGCACGATTTCGGCGTGGCGGTGGACTGGGACGAGGAGCGGGAGAACACCCTTTATATCCCCGGCGGCCAGCGGTACCACAACCGCAGCTGCACCGTGGAGGGCGATTACAGCCAGGCCGCCTTTCTGGCGGTGCTGGGCGCGCTGGTGGGCGGCGTCACGGTGACGGGCCTGAAAGAGAACTCCGCCCAGGGCGACGCGGCCATTCTGGACATCCTGCAAGCCTGCGGCGCGCGCTTTCAGCGCGCCGGCGACGCGGTCACCTTTGAAAAAAGCGAGCTGCACGGGGTGGACATCGACCTTTCCGACTGCCCCGACCTCGGCCCCATCCTGATGGTGCTGGGCCTCTTCTGCGAGGGGGAGACGGTCATCCGCAACGCCGGGCGGCTGCGCATCAAGGAGAGCGACCGCATCGCCGCCATGGAGGAAGAACTGCGCAAATTCGGCGGCAAGCTGCAAAGCGACGAGAACACCGTCACCATCCAGGGCTCCGCCCTGGCGCTGCCGGGCCTGCTCTACGGCCACAACGACCACCGGGTGGTGATGGCCCTGTCCGTCGCGGCGCTGGGCGCGGGCTACACCGCCCGCATCTCCGGTGCCCAGGCGGTGGCCAAAAGCTGGCCGGGATTCTTTGCCGTTTTGCAGCAGCTGGGCGCTGGCATCGAGGTGGAAAAGGAATGAACAAACAAAGCCGTTTCGTCATCGTGGGCCTGGGCCTTTTGGGCGGGGCCTACGCGCTGGGCCTGCGCAAGGCGGGCTTTGAGCATGTGGCCGCCATCGACCTGAAGGAAGAGGCCCTGGCCTTTGCCAAAGAGAAAAACTACATCGAAGAGGGCCGCACCGAGGGCTTTGAAGCCCTTCTGGCCCGGGCCGACTATGTGATTTTTTCGTTATATCCCACCGCATTTATACAGTGGGTAGAAAAATACGGCACACTTTTGCCCGCAGGCTGCCTTTGCACCGATGTGTCCGGCGTGAAGGCGGGGCTGGTGGAAAAGGTGCAGGCGCTGCTGCCCGAGGGCGTGGAGTTCATCGCCAGCCACCCCATGGCGGGCAAGGAGCGCAGCGGGGTGGAGAACGCCCATCTGGTGGATTTTGCCCCGGCGAACTTCCTCATCACCCCCACCGAAAAGAACACCGAGGCGGGGGTGGAGTTTGCCCGCGGGCTGGCAAAGGCGCTGGGCTTTGCCCACATCCACGTCATCAGCCCCGAAGAGCACGACCGGATGATCGGCTATGTGAGCCAGCTGACCCACGCCATCGCGGTGAGTCTGATGTGCGCGCCAAACGCCGAGCGCTTTGCCGACTACACCGGCGACTCCTTCCGGGACCTGACCCGCATCGCCTATCTGAACGCCCCCATGTGGGCGGAGCTTTTCCTGTGGAACCGGGACTGCCTTGTGGAGGAAATAGACGCCTTCACCGCCCGGCTGCAGCAGCTGAAAGGCTATCTGCAAGCGGGGCAGCGGGAGGAACTGGAGGCGATGTTCCGGGCCTCCTCGGCGGCCCGCACCGCCTTTGACAAAAAAGAGAAGGAGGGGTGAACCATGCCCCGCGTGGAAGGGCAGAAGGGGAAGATCCTCCTTCTGCTGCGCATCCTTGAGCGATACACCGACGAGGAGCACCTCATCAGCGTGCCCCGCATCCTGGAGCTGCTGGAGGCCCAGGGCGTGCAGGCCGAGCGCAAAAGCGTTTATTCCGACATCCAGACGTTGCAGGAACTGGGCTACGACATCGTGCAGCAGCGGGGCCGCTCCGGCGGCTACTATCTGGCCAGCCGCCAGTTCCAGCTGCCGGAACTGAAGCTTCTGGCGGACGCGGTGCAGGCCAGCCGGTTCATCACCCGCAAAAAGAGCGACCAGCTCATCCGCACCCTGGCCCAGTTCGCCAGCGACTGGCAGGCGGCGGACCTGAAGCGGCAGGTGTTCGCATCCAGCCGCATCAAGACCATGAACGAGAGCATCTACTACAACGTGGACGCGCTGCACCGGGCCATCGCCGAGGACAGGCAGGTGCGCTTTGTCTACCAGGAGTGGGACCTGAACAAGCGCAAGGTGGCCCGCCGGGGCGGCAGCGCCTACGAGGTGAGCCCCTGGGCCCTTTTGTGGGAGGACGAGAACTACTATCTGGTGGCCTGGGCCAAGGGCCAGGGCCTGCGGCACTACCGGGTGGACAAGATGGCCTCCATCACCCTGCTGGATGTGCCCCGCCAGGGCGCGGAGGACTATGACCCCAAAAAGATGCAGGACTACGCAAAGCCCATGTTCCAGATGTACGCCGGGCCGGTGAAGCGGGTGCAGCTTGCCTGCGACAACGGCGTCATCGGCCCCATGCTGGACCGGTTCGGCACCGACGTGACGGTGGTGCCTCAGCCGGACGGCGCCACCTTCCATCTTTACGCCGACGTGGCGGTGAGCCCCACCTTCTACGGCTGGGTGTGCGGTTTTTCCGGCAAGGTACGCATCGTGGCCCCCGCCGAGGTGAAAGAGGACTTCTGCCGGGCCCTGCGCAGCCTCACCGCCGCCGAGGAGGCGCTGTGAGCGGGCCCGGGCCCATCGCGCCGGCGCTGCTGGCGTGGTTTCGGCAAAACGCCCGGGCGCTGCCCTTCCGCCAGGACCCCACCCCCTACCACATCTGGGTCAGCGAGATCATGCTGCAGCAGACGCGGGTGGCGGCGGCGCTGGAGCACTACCGCCGCTTCATGGAGGCCCTGCCGGACGTGCCGGCCCTGGCCGGATGCCCCGACGAGGAGCTGTTCAAGCTGTGGGAGGGGCTGGGCTACTATTCCCGGGCGCGCAACCTGAAAAAGGCGGCGCAGCTGGTGTGCAGCGAGTACGGCGGGCAGCTGCCCGCAAGCTTTGAGGAACTGCAGAAACTGCCGGGCGTCGGGGAATACACCGCCGGGGCCATCGCCTCCATCGCCTTCGGCCTGCCCGCCCCCGCGGTGGACGGCAACGTGCTGCGGGTGTTCGCCCGGCTTTACAACGACGGCAGCAACATCGCGGAGCCCGCCGCAAAGCGGCTGTTCACCCGCCGTGTGATGGACCAGCAGCCCGCCGATGCGCCCGGCCCCTTCAACGAGGCGCTGATGGAGCTGGGGGCGCTGGTCTGCCTGCCGGGGGGCGCGCCGCTGTGCGGCGAGTGCCCGCTGGCGGACCGCTGCCTTGCAAGGGCGGCGGGCACCCAGCTGGAACTGCCGGTGAAAACGCCCCCCAAGGCCCGCCGGGTGCAGCCGGTGACGGTGCTGGTGGCACGAAACGCCCGGGGGGAGCACCTTTTGCAGAAACGGCCGGAAACGGGGCTGCTGGCCGGCCTTTGGCAGCCCTTTCTCTTTGAGGAAAAGCTGACGCTGGACGAGGCGCTGGCAAGGCTTGCGGCCCTGGGCCTTTCGGTCAGCGCCGCCCCGCCCCGGCCCCTCAAACCCGCCAAGCACATCTTCAGCCACGTGGAGTGGCAGATGGCCGGCTGGCAGCTGGAAGCGGCGGGCGACGCCCCCGCCGGGTGCCTTTGGGCTTCGCCGGAGGAGGCCGCCGGGCGCTATGCCCTGCCGGGGGCCTTCAAGGCCTATCGGCCGCTGCTCACCGGCGGGCGCTGACGCGCAATTTCTGGTTGTAATCTGGCCTTTCGCGGGCTATAATAAGGGTAAATCACATTGCATTCTGTGCCCCCGACGGGGCAGCCAAAATAAAGGAGGTATCTTCATGAAACAATCCACCTTTGTCGCGCTGGTGCTGATGCTGGCCGCCGCCGTGGGCGCTCTGACCGCCGCCTGGCTGTATGTGCGCCGCCGGGAGAAGGAGCTGGACGAGTACGAGCAGCTGCTGTTCAGCGAGGACCTGGACGAGGAGGAAGCGCCCGCCGAGGAGGCTGCCGCTCCCGCCGCCGAGCCCGACGCCGAATAAAGCCCACCGCCGTGAACGGGACCTCCGTTCACGGCTTTTTTGTTTTGTCCCGAGGATTTTGCCCTTTTCGCCCCTTTGTGGTATAATGCGGTTATACATGCCCCAAAAACCGGGGCGAAGCTGTTCCCGGGCCTTTTTCGGCCCGCCGCGAAAGGAGGCGCAGGGCATGAAGCGCGCGCTGCTCTGGCTTTTGATGGTCCTTGTGTTCACCGCCCTGGTGCTGGGCGGGGCCCTGGGCTTTTTCTACTATTCCACCGATGAAGACCGCCTGCCCGCCGCCGGGGTGACCTTTGCGGGGCAGACCCTCACCGAGGCCGCCGGCTACCACTGGGAGCTGCCGGTGCTGGGAGGCGTTTTGTGGCGGGAGTTTTCCTTGAGCCCCAGCCTTGCCAACCTGGAGCTGGAGCCCGTGACCACCCCTTCGGCGGCGCTGGAACTGTCGGCTGACATGACCGCCGACGGCACCACCCTGACGCTCAAGACCGCCGGCGGCGTGACGGTGTTCGACGGCACCGCCAGCGAGTGGAAGAACTTCACCTTCCCCCAGAACGGCGAATACTACCTCACCATCCGGGCGGGGCGGCAGGCGTCCAGCCAAAAGCCCTCCAAGCCGGTGGGCTATTACCAGTATCAGTGCCACTTCTGGGTGGACGTGCAGCCCACCCTCACCCTGGCCTCCGACCAGGCGGCCCAGGGGGATGTGGCGGCCATCTATGTGTCCGGGGCGCTGGGCGCGGGCGGCACGCCCCCCACCGCCCAGTGCGAGCTGGGGCCGGTGTGGTTCCGCCCCACCCAAAACGGCTGGGTCGGCTATCTGCCGGTGACCTACAACGCCGAGGGCGGCGAGTGGCCCATCACCGTGACGCTGGGCGATGTGACCCTCTCCGCCACCCTCACGGTGCGCAGCACCGAGTATCCCTCCACCCAGACCTCCTCCGGCGAGGCGGCCACCGCCGAGGCCAACGAGGAGTTCCGCCGGGTGATCTGGAGCCTTTATGACCAGGGCTCCAACGAGGCGCTCTGGACCGGGGCATTCCAGTACCCCGCCCAGGGGGCCAGCATTTTCCAAAGCTACGGCGCATATCTCTACGACGGCGAAAGATCCGCCGGGCGGGCGGCCAACCTGACGCTGCTCACCCCGGAGAACGCCCTGGCGGTGAGCCCCGCCGCGGGCCGGGTGGCCTACGCGGGCGAGCTGCAGCTCACCGGCAACACGGTGGTCATCGACCACGGCTGCGGGGTGAAGAGCTATCTCTTCGGCCTTTCCAGCATTGCGGACATCAAGACCGGCGATGAGGTCACCGCCGGGCAGGGGCTGGGCGTGGCCGGGCGCAAGCTCATCTGGGAAGTGCGCATCGGCAACAAGAGCGTGGACCCCCAAAAGCTGACCCAGGGAGGCAGCAACGGCCTGTTCTACCGCCCGGTGGGCGATGAACTGCGCTGACGAAAAAGCAAAACCGGCCCTTGCCCCGCGCCGCGGGGCCGGGGCGAGAGCGGCCCGCCGCGGCGGGCCGCCGCTGATGTGAGGTGAACCATTTTGCAGGACATCCTGAAAGCCGTGGGCAAATGGCTGGCGCTGGTGGTGGTGCTGGTGGCGGTGCTGCTGGGCGCGGCCCTGGGCTTCATGTACACGCAGGTGAATGTGGGCGACCTGCCCGCCTACGCCGTGACCTTCGGCGGCGGCGAGCTGCCCCAGACCGGCTACCAGTGGAAGGTGCCCATCGCGGGCAACTGGCTGGCCCGCACCCTGAGCGAGGAGGGCGAGGCCGCCGACCTGGGCGAAGTGACCGACAGCCACCCCGCCCTGGAGCTGCCCGCCGGCACCGAGGGTCAGCTGACCATCCGCGACGAGGCGGAGGAAGTGGTGTTCGAGGGCACCGCCGACGAATACGCCGATTTTTCCTTTGGCAAAAACGGCAGCTATTCCGCCCGGCTGACGGTGAGCCCCCAGACGAACGAGCTGAACCCCTCCACCAAAATGGAGGGCTTCTGCCTTTATGACTTCACCTTCCAGCTGCGGGCCCAGCCCACCCTCACCCTCTCCCACACCAGCATGGTGCAGGGCGGCGTGATCGGGGTGAAGCTGACCGGCGTGGTGGGCGACGCAACCCCCACCCTTTCCTGCGAGCTGGCCCCGGCGGTGTTCACCTACCACGACAACGCCTGGATCAGCTACATCCCCGTGGACTACAACCAGTTCGGCGGCGACTACGAGATCACCGCCACGGTGGACGGCCAGACGGTGAGCGCCTCGGTGTACATCTACGGCCGCGAGAACCGGGAGCTGGACACCTACACCATCGACGGCTCGGCGGCCATCCCCTACATGGCCTCCATCCCCAGCCAGCTGGAGGATGTGATGAGCATCTGCGACCCGGACATCTACTGGAACGGTGCCTTCACCCAGCCGGTGGACGGCAAGGTGGTGCGGGACTACGCCGTGCTGGAATACACCGACCGCATCGACGAGCTGACCCTCTCCATCTACCCGGAGCTGGCGGTGCTGAACGAGTCCATCGCACCCCGGCGCAGCGTCAACGTGACCATGGCCGTGACCCCCGGCAAGAAGGTGCTGGCCCCCGCGGCGGGCCGCGTTGTCTACGCGGGCACCACCAGCGGCGGCGGGCGCACGGTGGTCATCGAGCACGGCTGCGGCCTCAAGAGCATCCTCTATCTGCTGGGCCGCATCGACGTGAGCGAGGGCGAGTATGTGGCCCAGAACGACGTGCTGGGCACCACCCAGGGCCACATCATCTGCGAGATGCGCCTCTACGACATCCCCATCAGCCCCTGGGAGGCCTGGCGCGGCCAGGGCGCCCTGATGTGGCAGGGCTGAGCGGAGCCTTTCTCCGGCCCGGGCGGGGCGCGCTTTGCGGCGCAAACCTGCGGGCTTTTCCCGCAGCCCAAACGCCTCACAACTGAAAAAAGCCCGGCGCGGTGGACCCACCGTGCCGGGCTTTTGTTCGTCTTATAGTTATACAATGTGTATTTATCGGATGACATAATACAATATCATCAGCAGCGCCAGCAGCCCCACGTTGGCCAGGGTGAACCAGAGCAGGTATCTGCCCTTTTGGGCGGGGTAGCGCCGGGCGAAGAATTTGTAGGAGATGAGGCTGGCCATGGAGGCGATGAGGGTGCCCAGGCCCCCCAGGTCGCAGCCGATGATGAGGGCGGGCCAGTTTTCGCTGTAACCCGCCAGCAGCAGGGCGGCGGGCACGTTGCTGATGACCTGGCTGGCGGCCACCGCCACCTCCACTTCCCGCCCGGCCAGCGCCCCGGCCAGGAAGGCGGAGAAGGCGGGCAGGCGGCCCATGTTGCCGATGAACACAAAGAACGCCACAAAGGTGGCCAGCAGAGCGTAGTCCAGCTTTTTTAAAAGGGGCCGGTCCGCGATGAGCAGCACCGCCAGGGTCAGCCCCGCCGCCGCCAGCGGGGGCAGCAGCTTTGCGATGCAGAGCAGGCACACCCCGCCCAGGGCGGCGAAGAGGGCGATGCGCCTGCCGCTGCCCTTTCCTTCCGGCTGCACCGCCGCGTGCATGGCCTCGCTTTTGGGCAAAAGGGCCAGCAGGGCGATGGCCGCCGCCGACAGCGCCGCATAGGGGGCCAGCAGGGCGCAGAACTCCAAAAAGCCCATCCCCGAGCGGTTGTAGAGGTAAAGGTTCTGGGGGTTGCCCATGGGGGTGAGCATGCTGCCCAGGTTCGCCGCCGCCGTTTGCAGCACCACCAGCGGGATGGCCAGCCGCTCGCACCCGGCCATTTCCAGCACCACCAGCCCAAAGGGCACAAAGGTGATGAGGGCCACATCGTTGGTGACCAGCATGCTCACGAAGAAGGGCAGAAAGGTCAGCACCAGCAGCATCTGCCGGGTGGTGGAAAGCCGCCCCAGCAGCCCAGCGCCCAGCGCGTCGAACACGCCCTGCCCCTGCAGGCCCTTGCTCACCGCCATCAGGCTGAACAGCAGGGCCAGGGTGTCCCAGTCGATGTAGTCAAGATAGCCCTTGTCCGGCGGCACCGCCGCCATGGAGAGCACCGCCAGCAGCGCGGCGATGCTGAGCACCGCTTCGCTTTTGGCAAAGCCGAGCGCTCGTTGAAAACACTGTTTCATCAAAATTCCTTCCCACTCTCTTTATTTTCGCAAAGAGGCGCCCCCGACGGGGCCGGGGCGCGGGCCGCGCCCGCGTTCCGCCCGAAAGGGGCGCTTGTTTGTTTTATTGGTCCAGTTCAAAATCTCCCAGCCGCAATTCGTCCAGCGCCGCGTCCGGCTCCGCCGCCAGCCGCCGCCCCTGGTTCAGGATGGCCGCCTCCAGGGTGTTGCGGGCAAGGCGGCCGTTGCCGTTTTCGGCGGCGTTTTCCGCCTGCTTGCGGTCGTAATAGGCCAGCAGCGGCCCGTCGCAGTCCTGGGTCAGCTTGTAGCCCTTGCCCTTTGCGGTGAGCTTTGTGATGGCCAGCAGCTCGGCGCCGGTGTAGTCCGGGAATTCGATTTTGTTGGGGAAGCGGCTGCGCAGGCCGCTGTTGGACTGCAAGAACTCCTCCATCTCCTTGGTGTAGCCAGCAAGGATGACCACCAGCTCGTCCCGGTGGTCCTCCATGCCCTTGACCAGCGTGTCGATGGCCTCCAGGCCGAAGGTGTCCTGCTCGCCGCGGTAAAGGGAATAGGCCTCGTCGATGAAGAGCACGCCCCCCAGGGCCGACTGAATGACCTTCTGGGTCAGGGGCGCGGTGTGGCCCACATAGCGGCCCACCAGGTCCGCCCGGCTCACCTCCACCAGCTGCCCGCCGGAGAGCGCCCCGATGGCCTTGAGGTACTTGCCCACCAGCCGGGCGATGGTGGTCTTGCCGGTGCCGGGGTTGCCGGTGAAGATCATGTGCATGGAAACGCCCGCCGTCTTCATGCCGGCGGCGGCCCGCCGCCGCTGGACGGCGATGGCGTCCTCCAGCCGCAGCACATAGTCCTTCACCTCGTCCAGGCCGATGATGCGGTCCAGCTCGGCCTTCACTTCTTCCAGGTCGGCGGTGTATTCCCCGGGCAGGATGGCCAGCAGGTCGGTCTGTTCCCCGCCGTCGAAGGCGGCCAGCACCTGCCCGCCCTCCCCCGCTTTCAGGGCGACGGCGGCGGCTTTGCGGCCCCGCAGCTTGTGCTCCGCCAGGGCGGCAAAGCACTTTTCGCAGAACTCCGCCAGACGGCCCACTCCCGCTTCGCCCTTTTGGGCAACCAGGTCCGCAAGGCCCTCGCCGGTCACGGTGAGGGTCCAGCCCAGCCGCTCTTTGGTCTTGCGGGCCAGCTCGTTCAGCTGCCGCCCGGCGATGGTCAGCAGCTCTTCCCGGCTGAAGGCCGGGGCCTCGCACTCGTCCCCCACCGCGGTGGCAAAGGCCGCGCCCAGCAGCCCCGCCAGCTTGTTTTTTCCGCCGGGGCAGAGGAACACGAGATACTTGCCCCCCGCGCTCAGAGAGCCCACCGCGCCGGGGGCCAGGGCGGTGCCGGTCTCCACCAGCAGGCCCTTTTGCAGCACATAGCGGCTGGCCAGCCGGGCGCTGCCGCTCACCGCCAGCTGGGCCAGCAGCGAGAGGCACCCCGGGTGGCACTGCTCCGCGTTTTCAAAGGCCAGCACCGGGTCGGGCCCGGCCAGCGCGGCGTAGAGGTCCTGCAAAAAAAGCTTTTCCTGGGCCGGGCTGCCGTAGAGGGCAAGGTCCATCCAGGCGACGCCCCCGGCCAGCAGGCCCTCGTCCTTCAAAGCCTGCACCGTCTGGGTGAGGGCGAAGTGCCGCCCCCGGCCCGTCCTGCCGGACAAAACGATGACGTTGCGGGGCTTTTCCCCCGCTTCGCCCAGCACGAAGGGCCGGCGGAAGGCCGCCAGCAGCGCGGCGGAAAACTCCTGCCGCCCCACAAGCGCGGCCTGCTGGCGCTTTGCCGCCGCCTCAAAGGCGGCGTCGGTGTTTTTGGGCGCGGGGGCCGCGGCCCGGCTTTGCGCCGGGGTGAGCAGGCCGTCCTGCTCCATTTCCCGGGCAAGGCCCTGGCCCAGGCGGCTTATCTCCCGGCTCTGGGCTTCCAGGCGCTTGGTCAGCTCCTCGCTGTTCTGCAAAAGGCGCGCGGCGTCGGTTTTCCGGGCCGCCTCGGCGGCAGCCTGGGTGCGGCTCGCCGCTTCTTCCAGCTTCTTCTGGGCGGCGGCAAGGCCGTCCTCCGCCGGGCGTTTTTCAGCGCCCGCCCCGCCGCGAAAGCGCCCGCCGGGGCCGAACACCCCGTTCATCAGGTCTTCCCAATCGGTGCTGCCGGCCATAGCTCACTCCTCCTTGTCCTTTTTGAGAATGGCGCAAAGGGCCGCGGCGTCCACCGCGCCCTTGAAGTCTTTGGCGCTGCACCCGGCGCGCCCGCCGCCCGCGCAGGCACAGGCGCAGGCGCAGGAAACGCAGGCGCAGGCACAGGCGCATCCGCCGCCACTGCGCCGCCCCGCGCCGGAGCCACGGCCCGAGCCGCCCCCAAAGCCGCCAAACCCGCCGGAGCCGCCGGAGGGGCCGCCATGGGGCGGGCGGGGCCCGCCGTGGTGGTGGGGCCAGAACCAGCCCCCAAAGCCGCCCAAAAAGTAGCGGCCGGAAAGCCGGCGCGAGAGGTTCCAGATCACCAGAGAGAGGAACAGCACCCACAAAAAGAGGCCCAGCGCATCATTGCTGTCCCGGGAGTCTTCGCTCCAGCCGGTGTCGGCGCTGTTCCGGTCCATGCCCGGGTCCAGGGGGCCGGCGGCGAAGGCGGACTGGTCCGCGTAGTCGGCGGCAAAGGTAAGGCGCGCGCCCTCGGGCAGGCCGGTCCACTCGCCCTGCACCCCGTTGGGTGTTCCGGTGAGGTCGCCGGTCACCGGCGCGCCTTCCAGTTCGGCGGCGTAGCTGGCCCGGGCGTCTCCGTCCTCCCAGGTGAAGGTGAGCTGCTTTGTCTCGGCCTCGTCGAACCAGCCGGGGGTGAACTCGAAGTTCACCGAGCCGTCGTCGTACACTTCATAGAGATGGGTCACGCGGAGGGTGAACTCGAGGCGCACCGTCTCACCGGCGTAGTAGCGGCGGTCCAGGTCCAGCCGGACGTAGCTGCCTCCCTCGGGGTAGGAATAGAGGTCGGCGATGGTGTCGCTGTGGCTCACCGGCTCGATGTTATTATTGGGCACGCCCACCTTCACCCATTCCAGCGGGCCGGCGGTGGTGGAGTCCAGCACCTTCCAGTGGATGTCGTAGTCGATCTCGGCGCTGCCGTCCGGCTGGATGCGCACGGTGATGAAGTATTTTTCTATCTCGTCCAGGTTGGCGGCGCTCACCGCCGGGCACAAGAGGGCCGCCGTCAGCAGCGCCAGCGCCGCGAAGGCCAGGGCGAAGCGTTTCAGTTTTTTCATCGGGCGCCCTCCTTTTCCCGCAGCTGGCAGATGTGCTCCATCTTGGCGCTCTCGGCCCGGATGGCCGCGCACCGGGGGCTGTGCCAGATGGTCTTCCAGTCATCGGTGAGGATGTTGCCCAGCCCGTCGCCGGAAAGCCAGCTCTGGCAGGGCACCACCGTTCCGTCGGGAGCCACCGCCATGTTGCTCAGGCACGCCCCGCAGGTGGGGGCCATGGGCAGCCCCAGGCCCAGCAGCGTCTCGGGGGGCAGCCAGCCGGGGCTGGTGAAGTCTATCTCCATGCCGTTTTCGGCGCACCAGGCTGCCGCCTGCCGCAGAAGGGCCTCCAGCTCTTCGGGGGAAAGGCGGGTGGCGCGGCTGCCCTCGGTGAGGGCCGCCCCGGTGGGGATGAGCCCCGAGCAGGTGACGTACCGCACGCCGAGGCCGTGGAGGAACTTGAGCGTTTCGGCGTAGCCGGCGTTCAGGCTGCACAGGGGGGTGTTCACGCTCACCGAGAGGCCCGCCGCCAGAGCGCTGCGGATGCCCGCCACCGTGTCGGCAAAGCCGGGCGCGCCCACAAGGCCGTTGTGAACGGCCTCGTCGGCGCTGTAAAGAGTGATTTGCACGCTGTCCAGGCTGGCCTCATAGAGGGCTTTGCAAAGCTGGAGGGTGAGCAGCCGGCCGTTGGTGTTCAGCCGGGTGACGAACCAGCGGGCCGCGTCCACCAATTCCACCAGATCGGCGCGCATGGTGGGCTCGCCGCCGGTGAAGGTGACCTGAGGCACGCCCGCCCTGCGCAGGGCGTCCAGCACCCGCTTCCAGCCGGCGGTGTCCAGCTCCTGCACCTCCGCCTCCGGCTGGCCGGCGGCGTAGCAGTGCAGGCACTTCTGGTTGCAGTTCCAGCGGCCCTCCTTTTCCATGGCGCTGACCATCAGGTCCATGCGGTGGGGGGCGGTCATCTGCGGGGCGTAGTCGCCCAAACTGATGGGCTGCACCTCCTCCGGGGGCTCCTGGCCCCGGGCGATGGCGATGAAGCTTTGCAGCATCCGCTCCAGCTCGGCGCGCATGCGGTCCGGCTTCACGCCGGGGTAGACCCGCCGGGCGGCGGCCACGGCCTTTTCGCCCAGGCCTTCCAGGTCTTCGTCGGGCACCTCCCGGTCGGCGTAGGGGGCCAGCGCGTCCATCAGGCAGGCCAGCAGGATGGCCCAGGAAATGTTCAGCGGCAGCACGTCGTGGCCGTTCAGGATGACCACATAGGGCACGCTGCGCCGCAGGCGGCTGGCGGGGGGCAGCATGTGAAGGCGCACCACCCCCGGCCCGCCGGGGTTCAGGGTGATGTGGCGCACCTGAGAGAGATATTTTCGGCGGAACAAAAACTCCCGCAGGGTCACGAGGTCGATCACGTTTTTCACTCCTTTTCGCCGCCGCTCCCGTGCCGTGCGGCGCTTTGCTCTATTGTATCACACCGGCCCCGGCAAAAAAAGACCGGGCCGCGGGCTTTTGCCCGGCCGAAAATGCAAGAAAATACGGCCACTTCATAGATATTTTACAAATTTGTCCACACAAGCGCCACACTTTTCTTTATAATATGTAATAAGAGACCGGGGCGCGCAAAGCGCCCTTCTTTCAACTTTTTCCGACGGGGTGATCTGTCAATGGACGGCCGGGACCATTTTGTGGTGTTCGACGGGGTGTGCAAGTATTATCAGATGGGCGAAACGCGCATCGCCGCCGCCGACCACATCACTTTTCACATCGACGAGGGGGAGTTCTGCGTCATCGTGGGGCCTTCCGGCGCGGGCAAGACCACCGTGCTGAACATGCTGGGCGGCATGGACGTGTGCGACGAGGGCCACATCTGGCTGGACGGCACCGAGATCAGCGCCATGAACCAGCGCCAGCTCACCGGCTACCGCCGGCATGACGTGGGCTTTGTGTTCCAGTTCTACAATCTGGTGCAGAACCTCACCGCCCTGGAAAACGTGGAGCTGGCCAGCGAGATCTGCCGCGACCCCCTGCCCGCCGCCGAGACGCTGGAACATGTGGGCCTGGGCCAGCGGATGGCCAACTTCCCGGCGCAGCTTTCGGGCGGCGAGCAGCAGCGGGTGTCCATCGCCCGGGCGCTGGCCAAGAACCCGAAGATCCTTCTGTGCGACGAGCCCACCGGCGCGCTGGACTACAACACCGGCAAGCAGGTGCTGAAACTTCTGCAGGACACCTGCCGAAACACCCACCGCACGGTCATCGTCATCACCCACAACAGCGCCCTCACCGCCATGGCGGACCGGGTGATCCGCATCAAGAGCGGGCAGGCCATCTCCAACGAGACGAATCCCAACCCCACGCCGGTGGAACAGATCGAGTGGTGAACAAACGTTGCTGAACCGTACCTACTGGAAGTCCATCCTGCGCACCGTGCGCGCAAGCCTCTCCCGCTTTGTGGCCATCTTTGCCATCGTGGCGCTGGGCGTGGGCTTTCTCTCCGGCCTGCTGGCTTCGCCGGTGGACATGCGCCTTTCCACCGACACCTACTGCCGCGAGGCCAACCTCTATGACATCAAGATACAGTCCACCCAGGGCCTCACCGACGAGGACCTGGCCGCCGTGCGGGCGGTGGAAGGGGTGGAAGGGGTCATGCCCGCCCGGGACATGGACCTGGTGCTCACCAGCGAGAGCGGCGAGAGCCTGACCACCCGGCTGCAGAGCATCCCCGAAGAAAGCCTGCCCGAGGAGGACCAGCTCAACCAGCTGACCCTTGTGGACGGGCGGATGCCCTCTGCCCCCGGCGAGATCGCCGTGGGCCTGACCAAGGATTTTTCCGGCACCATCCCCTCCATCGGGGACGTGCTGACGGTGAACCAGACCGAGAACGACGAGGACGTCACCGACGCGCTGCCCCAGACCTTCACCGTGGTGGGCACCGTGCGCTCGGCGGCCTATTTCTCGGTGGAGACCGAATACACCAACGCCGGCACCGGCACCATCGACCTGTTCGCCTATGCCCCCGAGTCCAGCTTTGACATGGACTACTACACCACCTTCTACCTCTCGGTGGAGGGCGCGCGGGAGCTGAACTCCTTCTCCGCGGCCTACGAGAACAAGGTGGGCGCGGTGATGGACGGCCTTGAGGCCATCAAGGACGAGCGGGTGCAGGTCCGCTACGACGAGATCATCGACGACGCCGAAGCCGAGCTGGACGACGCCTGGGCGGAATACAACGACAAGAAGGCCGAGGCCGAACAGGAACTGGCCGACGCGGAGCAGGAGCTCAAGGACGGCTGGGCGGAACTGGCGGACGCGGAGCAGGAGCTGGCGGACGCCAAGGTGGAAATAGACAACGGCCAGGCAGAGCTGGACACCAACAAGAACCAGTTCTACCTTCTGCTGCCCGGCTACAAGCAGGAGATCGCCGACGCCAAGGAAAAGATCCTGGACACCCAGGACCAGCTGGACGACGCCCAGGAGCAGCTGGACGCGGGCCGCACCCAGCTGGACCAGCTGAGCGAGGGCAAGGCCGCCTTCTGGACCATGGTGGAGACCCAGATCAATCCCCTGCTCATCCAGTACGGTTTGCCCGCCATCGACACCTCCGACCAGTCGGACGAAGCCACCATCGCCGCCATCGGGCAGGTGCAGACGCTGGTGGGCCTTGCGCCCTCCCTGCCCGAAGGCTTCGACCCGGCGCAGCTGGAAAGCCTTGACCAGCTGAAAGAGGGCCTGCAGGCCCTTGCGGACCAGGGTGCCACCCTGGACGCGTCGCTGGCGGCGCTGAACGAGCAGCAGGCCCGGATCAACGCCGGGCGCAAGCAGCTTTCCGACGGCTGGGCCGAGCTCCAGACCAAGGAGCAGGAACTGAACGACACCATCGCCTCCACCGAAAAAGCCTTCGCGGAGGCGGATGAAAAGCTGCTGGACGCGCGCCGGCAGTATGAGGACGGCCTGGCCGAACTGGAGGAAGGCCGGCAGGAGCTCATTGACGGCGAACAGGAATACGAGGACGCCAAGGCCGAGGCCGAGCAGGAACTGGCCGACGGCAAAGAGGAAATTCTGGACGCCGAGAGCGAAGTGCGCGAGATCGAAAAGGGCAAGTGGGTGCTGGGCGACCGCAGCGACAACACCAGCTTTTCCAGCTACGGCGACAACGCCGACAAGATCGCCGCCATCGCCACGGTGTTCCCGGTGTTCTTCTTCCTGGTGGCGGCGCTGGTGGCGCTGACCACCATGACCCGCATGGTGGAGGAGGAGCGGGGCCAGGTGGGCACCATGAAGGCCCTGGGCTACACCCGCGGCCAGATCGCCGCCAAGTACATCCTCTACGCCCTGGCCGCCAGCCTGGCGGGCAGCGCGGCGGGCATGCTCGTCGGCATGCAGCTGTTCCCCCGCATCATCCTCAGCGCCTACAACATCATGTACGACCTGCCCGAACTGCTGACCCCCTTCAACTGGGGCTACGGCCTGTTGGCCACGGGGGCGGCGGTGGCCTGCACCCTGCTGGCCACCCTGAACGCCTGCTGGGCCGAGCTGCGGGAGCAGCCCGCCAGCCTGATGCTGCCCAAGGCCCCCAAGGCCGGCAAGCGCATCCTGCTGGAGCACATCGGCCCGGTGTGGCGGCGGCTGAAGTTCACCCACAAGGTCACCGCCCGCAACCTGTTCCTCTACAAAAAGCGCTTCTTCATGACGGTGGTGGGCATCGCCGGCTGCACCGCCCTGCTGGTGACCGGCTTCGGCCTGCACGACTCCATCTCCGACATCGTGGAAAAGCAGTTCGACCAGCTGGCCCACTATCAGATGCTGGTCTCCCTGCAGGACGAAAGCGCCCTGGAAGGTCGGGACCTCGCGGCCATTCTGGAGGACGACTCCCAGATCACCGGCTATCTTGCCATGACCCAGGAGGACGCCACCGTGGTGCCCAAGGAGGGCAACGAGGCGGACAACGTCTACATCACCGTGCCCAGCGACACCGGGGCGCTGAACGACTACTTCACCTTCCGCCAGCGCACCACCGGCGAGGCGGTGCCCTTTGAGGAGGGCTCGGTGATCATCACCGAAAAGCTGGCCGAGCGCCAGGACATGGGCGTGGGCGACACCATCACGGTGGAGAACGCCGACGGCAAAGAGGCCGCTTTCACCATCACCGGCGTGTGCGAGAACTACGTCTACCACTACCTCTACATGAGCGCCGACGTTTACCGCGAGGCCTTTGGCGAGGACCCGGAGGTGAACCTGCTCTACTGCAGTCTGGCGGACGGGGTGGACACCCCCGAGGCGGAGGACGAACTTTCCACCGCCCTGCTGAAATGCCGGGACGTGGCGGGCGCCCAGTTCACCCACGAGATCACCGCCAGCTTCAGCCAGAGCCTGGGCAGCATCAACTACATCGTGGTGGTGCTCATCATCGCGGCGGGTGCGCTGGCCTTCGTGGTGCTGTATAACCTGACCAACATCAACATCACCGAGCGCTCGAAGGAGCTGGCCACCATCAAGGTGCTGGGCTTCTACGACAACGAGGTGGGGGCCTACATCTACCGCGAGACCTCCATCCTCGCCCTCATCGGCACGGCCTGCGGCCTTTTGTTCGGCATCGCGCTGCACACCTTCGTCATCCGCACCGCCGAGGTGGACATGGTGATGTTCGGCCGCTCCATCTACCCCATGAGCTTCGTCTGGTCGGCCCTGTTGACCATCCTGTTCAGCGTGCTGGTGAACCTTGTGATGTACCGCAAGCTGAAGAACATCAGCATGGTGGAGAGCATGAAGGCCCCCGAATAAACCCTTTGCAAAACAAGAAAGCGGCGTGACCCAAAAGGTCACGCCGCTTTTTCATGCCGTTTCTGCCTGGGCGGGCTGCCCGCCGCCCCTGCCCAGATCCTGCACCCGGTCGATGAGGAAGGAGGAGGCGGTGACGGTGATGAGGGAGAAGAGGATGCGCTGGAAGGGGATGTAGCTCAGCGACAGCGCCAGCACCGTCAGGTCGGTGAAGAGATAAGCGCCGGAGAGCCGCCAGCCGGTCACGTGGGAGATGGTGAGGGCCAGCGCGTCGTCGCCGCTGCCGGAGCCGCCCTGGCGGATGATGAGCCCCACGCCCACGCCCACGAACAGCGCGCCGGCCAGCGCCGCCGCCAGCGGATGAGCCGACAGGTCCGGCAGCATGGGCGGGAACTGCTCCCACACCTTGTACCAGCCGGACACCGCCAGCGTGGCGATGATGGAGTCGCGGATGAAGCCCCCGCCCAAAAAGCGGAAGGCCAGCAGATAGCACAAAAAGTCCAGCACCGGCGTGATGTAGGCCGGGGAGATGGAAAACCAGTGCTCGATGAGCAGCATCAGGCCGATGATGCCGCCCTCGGTGATGGCTGTGCGCTGGTGGATGTTGTGGATGCCGAAGGTATAGATGCCCGCGCCCAGCACGATGATCAGCACTTTCTTCGTCATCCGCGCCGCGGCCTGCTTTTTGTTCGCTTTTTCGCCTGTTCTCATTTTAACCCTTCAATCCTTCTCTGTTTGTTCTTTTCTCCCATCATAAAGGGTATAGCAACTATATTGTCAAGAGGGCGCGCTGTTAAAAAAAACGGGGCGCAGCCTTCTGGCCGCGCCCCTTTGCCTTGCAATTTTATCAGCCGATGGTGATGGTCACGCTGCCCGCGATCTCGTAGGCAGTCCCGGCGGTGATGACCACCTCGCCCGCGGCCACGGCGGTCACGGTGCCGGTCTCGTCCACGGTGGCGATGGTCTCGTCGCTGGAAGACCAGGCCAGGGTGGAGGCGTCCACGGCGGCGCCGGTCTCATCGGCGGCGGCCACGGCAACGGTGCCGCCCACAGAGGCCTCAGCAGCGTCGGCGGTGAGGGTCAGCTCCTTCGGGCCGCTCCAAACGGTGATCATGGCCTTGCCGCGGGTGCCGTCCGGCGCAAGCACCAGCAGGCTGGTGTGGCCTTCCTTCACGGGGGTCACCAGACCGGTCTCGTCCACGGTGGCAATGGCCGCGTCGCCGGTCTTGTAGGTCAGCTGGCCGGCCAGATCCGCGGGCTCCACGGTCACAACGGCCTGCGCCGCGCCGTCGGCCAGATGCAGGCTCATCTCTTCCACCGTCAGGGTCTCGGTGGCGGCAGCCTCGGTGCCGGAAGCGGCGGTGCTGGCGGAAGCGGCGCTGGAAGACCCGGAAGGCGCGGTGGTGCCGCAGGCGGTCAGGGCCAGAGCCAGGGTGGCAGCAACGGAAACAACGATCAGCGCTTTCTTCTTCATTGGTTTTGTCCTCCTTGATGTTTGCGCTTGCCGCGGTGTGACGCTTCGCCGGAAGAGGCCCCTCCCCGGGGGCTGGCGCAGAAAAACCCCGGCACGCATTCGCGTGCCGGGGCCTTCTTGGTGGAGAATTAGGGACTCGAACCCCAGACTTCCTGCGTGTGATGCAGGCACTCTAACCAGCTGAGCTAATCCTCCGCGACGACGTTTATTATAGCACGCCCCCGGCAAAAATGCAATAGGGAATTTTTGAACTTTTTGTGCGCCGCTCAGGGCCCGCTGTTTTTGCCGCGAAGGCGGGCGTTTTTCCTTGCATTGGGCCGGGGCGCGTGGTATTCTGTATAGGTATTGAAACTATTTCTGGAAAATGCGCGGGGGGAATCGTGTATGCGGATCGGATTTGACAACAAGCTTTACATTCAAAAACAGACCGAGAACATCCTGGCCCGGATCGACAAGTTCAAGGGCAAGCTGTATCTGGAGTTCGGCGGCAAGCTCTTCGACGACTACCACGCCGCCCGGGTGCTGCCCGGCTTTGACGTGAACGGCAAAATTCGCCTGCTGCACGAATTGCGGGACAAGGCCGAAATCATCTTCTGCGTCTGCGCCGGCGACATCGAAAAGACCAAGATGCGCGCGGACCTGGGCATCAGCTACGACATGGAGGTGCTGCGCCTCATCGACGACATCACCGCCATGGACATCGCGGTGAACAGCGTGGTCATCACCCAGTACACCGGCCAGCCCGCCGCCGACGCCTTTGCCAAAAAGCTCACCAGCCGGGGCGTGAAGAACTACATCCACCGGCCCATCGCCGGCTACCCCATGGCGGTGGACCACATCTGCTCCGACGAGGGCTACGGCTCCAACCCCTACATCGAGACCACCAAGCCCCTGGTGGTGCTCACCGCCCCCGGCCCCGGCAGCGGCAAGCTGGCCACCGCCCTGTCTCAGGTGTACCACGAGTACAAGCGGGGCGTGATGGCGGGCTACGCCAAGTTTGAGACCTTCCCCATCTGGAACCTGCCCCTGAAGCACCCGGTGAACCTGGCCTACGAGGCGGCCACCGCCGATTTGGACGACGTGAACATGATCGACCCCTTCCACCTGGAGGCTTACGGCGAGACCACCGTGAACTACAACCGGGATGTGGAGGCCTTCCCCATCGTGCAGAACATCCTGGCCCGCATCACCGGCGACAAGAACTTCTACCGCAGCCCCACCGACATGGGTGTGAACATGGCGGGCTACGCCATCTTTGACGACGAGGCGGTGCGCGAGGCGGCCACCCAGGAGATTCTGCGCCGTTACTACAAGGCCGCCTGCGACGCGAAGCAGGGCAAGGCCAGCGAGGCCGCCCTGCACAAAATCGAGAACATCCTCCAGCAGCTGAACGTGCACGCCGACAGCCGTGCCGTGGTGGCTCCGGCGCTGGAAAAGCAGAAGGCGGCGGGCAAGCCCGCGGCGGCCCTGCAGCTGCCGGACGGCCGCATCATCACCGGCAAGGCCAGCGACCTGATGAGCGCCTCCAGCGCCACCGTGCTGAACAGCATCAAGGCGCTGGCGGGCATCCCCGACGAGGTGCTGCTCATCAGCCAGCAGGTGCTGGTGCCCCTGCTGCGGCTGAAAATCGACTATCTCCACAGCCGTGCCAGCGTTTTGAAGGTGGACGACGTGCTGGCGGGCCTTGCGGTGAGTGCCGCCACCGACGAGACCGCCGCCAAGGCCCTGGCCGCCCTGAAGGACCTGCGGGACTGCGACATGCACTCCACCCAGATGCTGCACAGCGGCGACGAGGGCACCTTGCGCAAGCTGGGCGTGCGGCTGACCATGGAGCCTGTCTACCCCGGCAAGGACCTGTTCTTCTAAGTTACTCCGAGGGACACCAAACGCACCACCCGCGCTTTAGCGCGGGGGCTGCTTATTGGTTTCCCCCGTGGGCTTCGCGCCCACAAGCGAGGGCGCGATTTGCCCCGGCAAACCGCCCTTTGCCTTGCACAGCGCAAAGGCGCTGTGCATCGCCCAAGGCGAACGGCAACCCTTTTCCGGCGAAAAAGCCGGCGGTTTTGCGCACTACGCACACAAAACCGCCGGCTTTTTCTGTTAAGGTGTCAGAATCCCCGGTACATGCCCGTGGATTCTGACCTTTATTTTTCTTTCAAAAAACATTTACAGCTCGATGTCCTGCAGACGCAGCAGGGCAAGGATGTAAATTTTCAGCGCCTGCATCAGCTGGTCGATGTTCGCGCCCTCGTTCGCGCCGTGCATGGGGCCGGCGAAATCGGGCAGGACGGTGTCCAGCCGCTCGGGGCCGAAGCTCACCGCACGAGGGAAGTGCCGGGCGTAGGTGCCGCCGCCCATGGTGAAGGGCTTGGCGTTTTCGCCGGTGACCTCGTTGTAGGTGTCCACCAGGGCCTGGATGGCCGCGTCGTCGGCGCTGATGTAGAAGGGCTTGTTCCAGCGGGCGTCCTCCACCACGCCGGTGCCGCCCAGCGCCTCGCCCAGCCGCCGGGCAATTTCCTCGCCGGTGATGCTGGTGGGGTAGCGGCTGTCCACATCCTGGCGGATGCGGCCGTCCCGGATGGTGATCATGCCGCCGATGATGGTCAGCGGGTCGAAGGCCTCGTCTTTGGCGGCGATGCCCACACCGCTGCCGTCGGTGGCGTGGTGCAGCTTTTGCAGCACCTTGAGGAAAGCGTTCTCCTCCTCGGTGCAAAGGCCGTTATCCAGCAGGTAGTCCACGATGAGGCCGATGGCGTTCACCGTGCCCGCGGGCATGGCGGCGTGGCCGCCCTTGCCCCAGCCGCGGATGCGCACCGCGCCGTTCTCCTCCTCCAGGGTGATGCCCTGGCGCTCGGAGAGCCTGGAGATGTCGCCCTCCACAAGGCAGGTGGCCCGGTCGGGGATGACGTTGTGGGCAACGCCGCCCTCGAACTCCAGCAGGTTGCCGGCGAGGGGGTTGCTCACCAGCTCGCCGTTGAAGCCGCCCTTTTCGCCGTTGCACACCGGGAACTCGGCGTCCGGCGAGAAGCAGAAGGCGGGGGCCTCGTAGTGCTCGAGATAATAGTCCACGTCCAGCATGCCCGTCTCTTCGTTGGCGCCCAGCAGCGCGCGCACGGTGTACTTGAGGGGCACGCCCTGCTCCTTGAGGAACTTCAAAGCGTACAGGCACAGCACGCTGGGGCCCTTGTCGTCGGCCACGCCCCGGCCGATGAGCCAGCCGTCCTTCACCTGCATGTCGAAGGGGTCGGCGGTCCAGCCGTTGCCCTGAGGCACCACGTCCAGATGGGTGATGGTGGCGATCTGGGCGGCGCTCTCGCCTTTCAGCTCGGCCCAGCCGATGTAGTTTTCGCAGTTGTGGGTGGCAAGGCCCATCTCCCCGGCAATGGCCAGGCCTTCCGCCAGGGCGGCGGCGGGGCCGGGGCCGAAGGGCTTGCCCGGCTCTGCGGGGCCCTCCACGCTGGGCACATCCACCAGACGCTTGATGTCGCGGATCACGTTCTCCCGGTTGGCCGCCACAAAAGCGTCCACCGAGGCGCGGTAAGTTTCAAACAGCATAGCGATTATCTCCTTTTCCGTCGGTCGATACTGCTATTATACCACTGCGGCCCGCCCTTGAAAACCATTTGCCCGCCGGGTATTTTCTGTTATAATGAAGGGGAATCCAACGAAACGCGAGGTCGCTTCGATGAAAGATAAAAAGGCCCTGAAAACCAACCTCATCTTCGCCGGCGTGCTGCTGGCGGTGGCGCTGGTGCTGTTCGCGGTGCTGCGCCTGCGCCCCGCGGGCGGCGTGGCGGTGCTGACCTACGGCGAGGACGGCCAGACCATGGAGATCCCCCTGAACAAGGACGCCCGCTACGACGTGGACACCGGCCTTTACACCATCCATCTGGAGGTGAAGGACGGCGCCATCGCCTTTGTGGACTCCCCCTGCCCCGACCATCTGTGCGAGGGCTACGGCTGGCTGAGCCGCCAGGACGACTGGGCCGCCTGCCTGCCCGCCAAGGCCAACGTGGTGGTGATGAGCGAGGGCGGCTGACCGCCCGGAAAGGAGCGCTTTTATGCGCAAGCTGGCTCTTCTTTGCATCTTCGCGACGGTGTGCTGCATCGCCCTGGCAGCGGGGGTGTTCCTCCGCCCGGCTCCGGCGGCGGACCCGGCTTCCGGGTCTGTGTCCGCCCCGGTGAGCAGCGCGCCGGACCCCACGGCCGCCCCCTCCCCTTCCCCCTCGCCCGCACCCACACCCAGCCCCGCCCCGGCGGGGGTGAACTGGCCGGCGCTGGCCACCCCCTTTGACCTGACGGGTCTGGAGACCGAGCGGCTGGGCTGGGGCCAGGGCAAGCAGGTGAACGAGCAGAATCAGCCCATCGGCGCGGTGACCTACCAGGAAAAATACGGCCAGTGGGGCGGGGTGTTCCTTGCCCCCGAGGCCGAGACGCCCACCATCTATCTGACCTTCGACTTCGGCTATGAGACGGGCTACTCCGCCGCCATTCTGGACACGCTGAAGGAGAAAAACGCCCCTGCCACCTTCTTCGTGGTGGGCAGCTACGCCAAAAACAACGCCGAGACGGTGGAGCGGATGCTGGCGGAGGGCCACACGGTGGGCAGCCACTCGGCCACCCACAAGGACATGACCGCCCTCCCGGACGAGGAGGCCCGGGCCGAAATAACCGATTTTAACGACCAGTTCGCCCAGCAGTTCGGCGTGACCCCCACCCTGTTCCGTTTCCCGGAAGGGGTGTTCAGCCAGCGGCTGCTGGCCCTGGCTGCCAACGAGGGCATGCGCAGCGTGTTCTGGAGCTACGCCTACGCCGACTGGGACGCGAATGCCCAGCCGGACAAGGCCGAGAGCCTGGAAAAGGCGCTGGCTGCCGCCCACCCGGACGCCGTCTATCTCCTGCACCCCATGGCCACCAACAGCGCCATGCTGGGCGAGCTCATCGACGGGCTGCGGGCCGCCGGGTACACCCTGGCCGCCCTGTGAGGCCCGGCCGTTTTGTTCCGCCGCCCCTTTCGCAAACCGCATTTTTGCCGTCCCCCTTCGCCGGGGGGCGGCTTTTTTGCTGCCTGCGGGCGCTTTTTTCGCCTCGCCCCGGGCTCTTCGCCGCCGCGCGCCGCTTCTCCGCCCCACCGCTGCGGCCGCCCTCCGGCTCCTGTCCCGGTCCCCGGGCGGTTCCTTTCGGGCCGCCCCCGCCCCGGCGCGCCGCCCTTTTCCGCCGGGGAAATTTTGCCTTTTTTTAACGCCGGCGGGGCAGAACGCCGAAAAATCGGCCCCTTTTTTCGTTTTTCAGCCCGATTTGGGTAAAATGTATGTAAAATGTTCCGCCGGGCTGTGGAAGGCATGTTAAATCCCATGCTATAATCGAAGCGCGCAGCCTTGGGGCGCCATTGCCCGGGCCGCCTTTGGAACGTAATTTGCGGGGAATCATTCATTGAGGTGTATTGTATGACCATATTCGACGTGTTCAATGTGGCCGGGGGCCTCGCCCTCTTTCTCTACGGCATGTCCATCATGGGCAGCGGCCTGGAAAAGCTGGCGGGCGGCAAACTGGAGGCCATCCTCCAGCGGCTGACCAACAGCGTGTGGAAGGGCGTGCTGCTGGGGACGGTGATCACCGCGCTCATCCAGTCCTCTTCCGGCACCACGGTCATCGTGGTGGGCCTTGTGAACAGCGGCATCCTGACGCTGCCCCAGGCCATCGGCATCATCATGGGCGCCAACATCGGCACCACCGTCACCGGCCAGCTGCTGAGTTTGAGCGACATCACCGGCTCCGGCTGGATCTTCACGCTGCTGAAGCCCAGCACCTTCAGCCCCATCGTGGCCTTTATCGGCGCGGTGCTCTTCGTCTTTTTCAAAAGCCCCAAAAAGCGCAACGTCGGCCAGATCTGCATGGGCTTCGGCATTCTGTTCACCGGCATGTTCACCATTGAGGCGGGCGTGAGCGGCCTCAAAGACAGCCCCCTCTTCGTGCAGCTGTTCTCACAGCTGGAAAACCCCATCCTGGGCGTGCTGGCGGGCACCCTGGTCACCATCGCCATCCAGTCCAGCAGCGCAAGCGTGGGCATTTTGCAGGCGCTTTCCAGCACCGGCGTGGTCACCTGGGGCAGCGCCATCCCCATCATCCTGGGCCAGAACATCGGCACCACCTCCACCAGCCTGCTGGCCTCCATCGGCACCTCCACCGCCGCCCGCCGCAGCGCCATGGTGCACGTCTACTTCAACATCATCGGCACCGCCGTGTTCCTGGTGGCCATCTACGGCCTGAAGGCCGCCGGGTTCTTCCCCTTCTGGAACGAGGTCATCGACCGCAGCGGCATCGCCAACTTCCACACCCTGTTCAACGTGGTGGTCACGCTGCTGTTTTTGCCCTTCACCAAGGTGCTGGCCTGGCTTGCGGTGCACACCGTGCCCGACAAGGCCCAGGACTCCGCCGACCTGGACATGCCCGTTCTGGACCAGCGGCTCATCTCCAGCCCCGCCGTGGCGCTGCAGCAGGCCCAGGGCGCTGTGGAAAAGATGGCCCGCCGCGCCCAGCGCAACTTCCAGCTCTCCTTCGGCCAGCTGCGCCGCTGGGACCCCGAGGTGACCACCACCATCACCCACCGGGAGGAACTGCTGGACAAGATGGAGGTCTCCATCACCAACTACCTGCTGCAGATCAGCGACCAGGAACTGAACGAGGGCGAGAGCCGTCAGGTGAGCGAGCTTTTGAAGTTCATCTCGGAGTACGAGCGCATCGGCGACTACTCCATCAACATCCTCCAGTGCGCCCAGCGCATCCATGAGGAGGAGATCACCCTCTCCAAGAACGCCTGGAACGAGCTGGACCAGCTGGAAAAATGCGCCGACAAGGCCCTGACCATCGCCGGCGACGCCTTCGCCTCCGAGGACGCGGGCCTGGCCGCCCAGGTGGAGCCCCTGGAAGAGACGGTGGACGAGATGTGCGACGCGCTGCGCGAGCGGCACATCGGCCGCCTGAAGCAGGGCGACTGCAGCATCGAGGGCGGCGTGGTGTTCCTGGATGTGCTCACCAACACCGAGCGCATCTCCGACCACTGCTCCAACATCGCCGCCCGCATCGTGGGCATGAGCGCCGACGACCTGGACGCCCACGCCCGCAAGCACGTGCTGCTGGCCGGCCACGACGACGAGTTCAACCGCCGTCTGGACGCCGCCCGCGAGACCTACCTTGCGCCTTTGGGCATCGAGGCCCCCACCGAGGCCTGAGTTTTCCTAGTCTTTCGACCCCCGCGGCCGCCGGCCGCGGGGGCCTTTTTCTGCCCGGCGCTTTCTTTGGACGATGTGCCGCATTTTGTGCGATTTTCCCTTTTTCCCCCGCGAAGCCCGCGCTTTCGCGGGGGTTTTTCTTGCCCCGCACCCGTCTTTGATGGTATAATCAAGCTGCTTACAGAATTTTAACCTTGTTTTTACCAGAAATTAACCAGGCGGCGGCGGGCCGCACGGAGGACGGTATGACCATCTTCAATGTCATCAATCTGGCGGGGGGCATCGCCCTGTTTTTATACGGCATGTCCATCATGGGCACCGGCCTGGAAAAGCTGGCCGGCGGCAAGATGGAGGCCGTGCTCCAGCGGCTGACCAGCAGCGTTTGGAAGGCCGTTCTGCTGGGCGCCATCCTCACCGGGCTCATCCAGTCCAGCGCGGGCACCACCGTCATCTGCATCGGCCTTGTGAACAGCGGCATCTTCACCCTGTCCCAGGCCATCGGCGTCATCATGGGCGCCAACATCGGCACCACCGTCACCGGCCAGCTCATCCGCCTGAGCGACATCTCCGGTTCCGGCTGGGTGCTCACCATGCTCAAGCCCAGCACCTTCAGCCCCATCGTGGCCTTTGTGGGCGCGGTGCTGTTCGTGTTCTTGAAGAGCCCCAAAAAGCGCAACATCGGCCAGATCTGCATGGGCTTCGGCATTCTGTTCACCGGCCTGTTCACCATGGAGAACGCCGTGGCCCCCCTGAAAGACAGCCCCCTCTTCGTCCAGCTGTTCACCCAGCTGCAAAACCCCGTGCTGGGCGTGCTGGCGGGCGCGCTGGTCACCGTGGCCATCCAGTCCAGCAGCGCCAGCGTGGGCATCCTGCAGGCGCTCTCCAGCACCGGCGTGGTCACCTGGGGCAGCGCCATCCCCATCATCCTGGGCCAGAACATCGGCACCTGCTCCACGCCGCTCATCGCCTCCATGGGCGCGTCCACCGCGGCAAAACGCAGCGCCATCGTGCACCTTTACTTCAACGTCATCGGCACCGCCGTGTTCCTGGCGGGGGTCTACGGTCTCAAGGCCGCGGGCCTCTTCCCCTTTTGGAACGACGTGATGACCAAGGGCGACATTGCCAACTTCCACACCCTGTTCAACGTGGTGGTCACCCTGATGTTCATGCCCTTCACCAAGGCGCTGGCCTGGCTGGCCGAGCGCACCATCCCCGAAAAGGAGGGCGAAGCGGCGGACCTGTCCATGCCGGTGCTGGACCAGCTCCTTCTGCAAAGCCCGGCGGTGGCCTTGCAGCAGGCCAAGAACGCGGTGGAAAAGATGGCCAGCCGCACCCGCACCAACTTCGACAAGACGGTGGGCCTGTTCACCAAGTTCGACGCGGAGGTGGCGGCAAGCGTTGCCCACCGGGAGGAACTGCTGGACAAGATGGAGGTGTCCATCACCGACTATCTCATCCGCATCAGCGACCAGGAACTCACCGAGAGCGAGAGCCACGCGGTGAGCGAGCTTTTGAAATTCGTGGGCGAATACGAGCGCATCGGCGACTACACCGTGAACCTGATGGACTGCGCCCGCCAGCTTTCGGAACAGGAGTGGAGCTTCTCCCCCTCGGCCCGAAAGCAGGCCGCGCTGCTGTTCGAGGCGGTGGGCGAGGTGCAGCGGGTGGCGGGCGAGGCCTTCACCCAGGCGGACGCCGCCCTGGCGGCCCAGGTGGAGCCGCTGGAAGAGACGGTGGACCGGATGTGCGATTTGATGCGCGAGGAGCACATCACCCGGCTGAAGGCCGGCGAGTGCGGCATCGAGCCGGGGCTTTTGTTCCTGGACGTGCTCACCAACACCGAGCGCATCTCCGACCACTGCTCCAACATCGCCGCCCGGCTCATCGGCGACGAGACCGACGATTTGGACATGCACGCCCGCAAGCACAGCCTGCTGGCCGGCAAGGACGCGGCCTTCAACGCCCGCCTTGCCACCTACGAGCAGAAGTACCTTGCGCCCCTGGGCGAAAAGTAAAGAAAAAAGCCCCTTCCCGCACCGGGAAGGGGCTTTTTGTTTTTATTTCAGGAAGCCCTGGATGATCTTCTCCTCCGCCTGTTCGGGGGTGAGGCCCAGGGTGCAGAGTTTGAGCAGCTGCTCGCCGGCAATTTTGCCGATGGCCGCCTCGTGGATGAGGGCGGCGTCCACATGGCCCGCTTCCAGGCCGGGCATGGCCAGCACGGTGCCGTTTTCCGCCAGGATGGCGTCGCACTCGGAGTGGCCGGTGCAGGGGGCGTTGCCCCGGATGGTGGAGGCGAACTCCTGCCGGGAATGGCCCCGGGCCACGCTGCGGCTCACAAGGTCCGCCGCGCTCCCCTCGCCCTCCAGCCGCACCACGAAGTCGGTGCGGGCGAACTCGTCGCCGTTTGTCATGATGCGCTCGCGCACCAGCAGGCGGGCGTTCTTTTGCAGCACGGCCCGCGTCTTGCGGGTGGTGCGGCTCACGCCGCCCAGCTGCACGGTGTCCATCTCAAGGCAGGCGTCCTCGGCCAGCTCGATGTCGGTGACCGGGTCGATGACCTTGTCGCCCTTGCCGTCGCCGGTGGCGATGTGCTTTTCTTTATAGAGCACATGGGCCCCCTTGGCCAGCAGGAAACGGTGGATGCCGTTGTGACGGGCTTCCTCCTCGCCTTCGCTGTGCACGCCGCAGCCCGCCTCGATGATGACGTCCGCGCCTTCGCCCACATAGAAGTCGTTGTAGACCAGGTCGTCCACGCCGGCGTGGGTGACGCAGGCGGGGATGTACACCGTCTCGCCCTTGGTGCCGGGCTTGATGTGGATGACAAGGCCCGGCGCGTCGGTCTTGGACTCGATGAGGATGTTCTCGCTGGACTGGCGGGCGGCGCACTGGCCGTCCTCCCGGATGTTATAAGCGCCCTTCAATTCGCCGCTCTTGATGCCGCTGATGAGGCGCAGCAGTTCGTCGGTGATCTGGTTCATACCCGTGCGTCCTCCTTTTCCAGCGGGCAGCGCACCGCTTTTTCGTTTGCCAGAAGGGTGGGCAGCACCTCGGCCGCCGGGCCCGCCTGACGCACCCGGCCGTCCGCCACCACAACGATTTCGTCGGCGATGGAGAGGATGCGCTCCTGGTGGCTGATGACCAGCAGGGTGCCGGTGCCCTTGCTGCGCAGTTCCTCAAAGGTCTCCACCAGACGGGCGAAGCTCCACAGGTCGATGCCCGCTTCCGGCTCGTCGAAGATGGAGAGCTTCGCGCCCCGGGCCAGCACGCTGGCAATTTCAATACGCTTTATCTCACCGCCGGAGAGGCTGGCGTCCAGCTCCCGGTCGATGTATTCCTGGGCGCACAGGCCCACCTTGCCCAGCAGGTCGCACAGCTCCAGCTCGCTCAAGGAGCGGCCGGCGGCCAGCTCCAGCAGGTCCCGCACAGCCAGGCCCTTGAAGCGCACCGGCTGCTGGAAGGCGTAGGCGATGCCCGCCTTGGCGCGGGCGGTCACGTCCAGGTCGGTGATGTCCTGCCCGTCGAACAGGATGCGCCCGGCGCTGGGCACTTGGATGCCGGCGATGAGCTTGGCCAGGGTGGTCTTGCCGCCACCGTTGGGGCCGGTGACTACCACCAGACGGCCGGTGTCCAGCCGGAGGGTGATGTCCTTGATGATCTCATTGCCGCCCGGAATGGTCCAGGCGAGATGTTCCAGCTGTAACATAATGGGTATGGCTCCCTCACTTTCTTTGCAGGGCGGCGCGCCTTTCGCGCAAACAGCCCCTATTATTATGGGGCCCGGCGCGGGGATTGTCAAGGCGGGGCGGGGCCCGCCGAGGGCAGTATGGCGCAAATTTTACACTTTTATCCCTTTGTGGTATGATAAGATAGTACAAATGCTTTTTCGGGCGGCGGGGCGCGCTTCGCCGCACCTTTCAGAAAGGGGGCAGCTTTATGCCCGCAGACCGCCGCTTCGCGGTTCTCATCGACGCGGACAACGTGTCGGACAAATACATCAAGATCATCCTGGATGAGGTGTCCACCCAGGGAGTGGCCAACTACAAGCGCATCTACGGCAACTGGACCAGCCCCACCATGGCCAGCTGGAAGAACGTGCTGCTGGACTACTCTGTCACCCCCATCCAGCAATACAGCTACACCACCGGCAAAAACGCCACCGATTCGGCCATGATCATCGACGCCATGGACATCCTCTATTCCGGCAAGGTGGAGGGGTTCTGCCTCGTCTCGTCGGACAGCGACTTCACCCGTCTGGCCTCCCGCCTGCGGGAGGGCGGCATGACGGTCATCGGCATGGGGGAGAAAAAGACCCCCAAGCCCTTCATCGCCGCCTGCAACATGTTCCGCTATCTGGACGTGCTGGCCGCCCAGCCGGAGGCCGAGCCTCAGCCGGAGCCGGAGGCCGAGCCCGCCCCCGCCGCCGAAGAAAAGGCCGCGCCGGAAAAGGGCAAGGAAAAGGAGAAGGCAAAGCCCGCCAAGGCCAAGGCCGCCCGCAAGAAGGCCGCCCAGCCCGAGCCGCCGGCCCCCCAGGAGGACCCGGAGCTGACCGCCATGCGCGGGGCCATCAAGGCCATCGTGGCCGAGCAGTCGGACGAGGACGGCTGGCTGGCGGTGAGCATGATCGGCAACCTGCTGGTCAAGCGCTACCCGGACTTCGACGTGCGCAACTTCGGCTTTTCCAAGCTGACCCCCTTCGTGCTGAGCCTGGGCATCTTCGAGGTGCGCACCGAGCGGGGCAAGGACAACGCCCGTCAGGCCTATGTGCGGCTGAAATAAAAACAGAGCGGCCCCGGAGAGGTTTTCTCCGGGGCCGTTTTTTATTGTGTTATTCCGCCGGAGCCTGCCCTTCGGGGGCGGCCTCCTTGGGCGGGGCGGGTTTGCGCCGGGCGGGCTTTTTCGCCGCAGGCTTCTCCCCCGCTTCGGCGGCCTTGCGTCGGGTGCGGGCAGGCTGTTCCGCCGGGGCCTCCGCCTTTGTTTCGGCGGGTTTGCGCCGGGGGGCGGGCTTTTTCGCCGCAGGCTTCTCCCCCGCTTCGGCGGCTGTGAGCGGGGCCGGGCCGGCGGGCTTTTTCTCCGGCACAAGGCCGGGGCAGCTGCGCTCGTCCGCAAGGCCCGAGAGGTAGCTGGCGCTGCCCAGCAGGGTGGAGAGTTTTTCCATGGAGAGGCGGCCATCCCAATAGCCCTTGGCGGCCAGCAGATAGGCCGCCGAGCGCTTTTCCGCCTTTTCCAGCAGGGCGTTCAGGTCGTCGGTCTGCTCCTCGCCGGTGAAGGGGTGGGTCCAGGGGCAGGGCAGGCTGCCCTTGGGGTGCTTGCCGGTGCCAACGAGCCGGGCCGGGGTGATGTGGCCGGTCACCGCGCCCCGCCCTCCGAAGGCAGGCTCCACCAGCCAGAACAGGGCGTATTTGATGCGAAAGCGGCTGATGAACATCCGCCGCAGCGCCCGGGTGTGCCAGAAGGTGTCCGTCAGGGCCTCCCGGCTGACGGTGACGCCGAAGGCCTCCCGCAGGCTCTTTTGCAAGAGGGCCCCCACCTCGGCCAGCGCCGCCCCCGCAAGGCGGGGGGTGGTGTCGTCCACGGGCACGGCGGCTTTGCCGGTGTCCTGTTCGTGGAGGAAGCTGTCCACCGCGATCTCAAAATTGCCGTGACCGCCGGGGCCCGCGTAGGGGCCGCCCTCCTCGGTGACGCACACCACATAGGGGTGCACCGTGCAGTCGGCGGCGTAGTGGCTCAGAAAGCCCAGGGCGTAACTGCGCTGGGCAGGGGTGGCGGCGTATTTCACCAAGGCGCGCAGGAACGCGCCGGTGTTCTCGTCGTGCATGCGGGAGCCCAGTTCGGGCAGGTTTTCGCCCCGCTTTTCGCCGCTTTTCCAGGCGCGGTAGCAGAAGAAGATGTCCGGCCCGTTCGCCCCGCAGGCAAAGGCGGCGGGGTGCGCTATCTCCAGCTGCGCCAGCGCGGCGGCGCGGTTGGCGGTGCGGACGTGGGTGTAGCCTTCCGGCATAAAGGGTCACTCCCTTGCGGTCAATCTCAATGAAAAAAGGGGCCGCCGCCCGGCAGACGCGCCGGGGGCCGCCCCTTTATTTTACAACGAACGGGGAAAAGTTACAACGTTCACTTCTTTTCCAGATACCGGGGCAGCACGAAGAAGTACAGCCCGCCGCCCACGAAGAAGATGAGCAGCACGCTCAAAATGCCCCAGGGGGCGGCGGCGGTGTCCACCGCGGCCAGCTGCTCGGCGGTGGCGGTGACCCGGTCCAGGCCCTGCTCTTTCAGCATCACGTCGGCGGCCAGCGCGCTGGACAGGCCCACCAGCGCCGGGCCCATGATGGCGGAGAACTTGCCGAAGATGTCGTAGAAGCCGAAGAACTCGCCGGAGCGGTTTTTGTCGGGGATGAGCTTGCCGAACATGCTGCGGCTCAGCGCCTGAATGCCGCCCTGGCTGGTGGCCACCATGATGGCCATGACCCAGAACTGCCAGACCTCCCGCAAGAAGAAGCCGAAGATGGTCACGCCCATGTAGACGCAGATGCCCACGCCCACCATGAACCGGGCGCCGAACTTTTCGCTGGCCTTGATGTAGAGCAAAGCGAAGGGCAGGCCCAGCACCTGCACCAGAAGCAGCGCCAGCAGCATGCTGGTGGAGTCAAGGCCCAGGGTGTCGCCGTAGCTGGTGGACATGTGGATGATGGTGTTCACGCCGTCGATGTAGAAGAAGTAGGCGATGAGGAAGACGAACATCTGCTTGTAGCGGAAAATCTCCTTCACCGTGCCGCCGATGCCCTTCAGCGCCTCCTTCACCGCGCCCTTTTTGCGGGGCACGAAGCTTTCCTGCTTCACGTTTTTCAGCAGCGGGAAGCTGAACACGAACCACCACACGGCGGTGAGGCCGAAGGCGAAGGAGAGGCAGAACAGCATGGCGTCGCTGCCCAGGATGAGGTTCATCAGAAGGAAGATCAGCAGCGGGATGGTGGAGCCGCCGATGTACCCCAGGCCGTAGCCCATGGTGGAGACCTTGTCCATCCGCTCCTCGGTGGTGACGTCGTTCAAAAAGCTGTCGTAATAGAGGTTCGCGCCGGCGAAGCCGATGGTGGACAGGATGTACAGCACCAGGATGACAAGGCCCACCTTTTCCGCCTGGCCGGGGGTGACGAAGTCCAGCTGGGGGGTGACGGCCAGCCCCGCGCAGCTGAGCACGCCCACCAGCATGAAAACGGTGAACAGTTTCTTGCGGAAGCCCTCAAAGTCGCCGAACACGCCCAGCACCGGCGCGGCCAGCGCCACGATGGCCATGGCGGCGCTGGTGGCGTAGCCCCAGACGGTCATGCCGGAGGCCGCGTCCTGCATGTAGCCGGCCACCGTGTTGAAAAAGATGGGCAGAATGGTGACCACGACCACAGAATGGGCGCTGTTGGCCCAGTCGTACATCATCCAGCTGGTCTCTTTTTTTGTGAATCCCCGCAAAAATTTCATGGTCTCACCTCACACATTTATTACTTTTCAGTGTAACATCTGCGGCGGCAAAACACAATAAAAGCCCCCGTAAAAAATTACGGGGGCTTTTTGCAGAGATTTAACAGAGGCCGTTCAGGCGGTCTCCTCGCCCGTCACGGGCATATTGAAATCCTCGGGAACGGAGGAGGCGGCGGGCTCGCCGTCGCCCTCGGGGGCGGAAGAAGCATCCGCGGCCTGCTGCGCCAGATACTCCTCGGCCTCGCGCTCTTCCATCCACATGGTGTCGCCGAATTCGTCCACCACCTGCACCTGATGGCGGCCCATCTGAGAAAGGCGGGTGGCGTCGGCGTTCATGTCGAACACGCCGTCCAGGTCAAGGTCCCAGGATTCATCGTCGTCGCTCCAGTAGAAGTAGGCCCGGTCCACGCCCGCGTCCCGCAAAGCGGGCAGCAGCGCCGCCACTCTGGCGGCGAACTCGTCGCCGTTTTCCACCGTGCCGCCCAGGGTGATGTTCGCCCCGGCATGGTCCTCGGCGCGCAGGTCGGCCAGGGTCATTTCCCGGTCGAACTCATAGCCGCCCAGGTTCACCCAGCCGCTGCAATCCAGCACATCCTGGCCCTGGAAGGCGGTGTGCAGCTGCTCTTCCAGCTCGTCGGAAAGGCGCTCTTCGGTGGAAGAGCGGTCCGGCCCGTACCAGCGCCACACTGCGGGCAGGGTGGCGGCGCAGAGGCTGGCGCAGATGAGCACAAAGGCCACGAAGGCGGCCAGGAAATCCAAGCGCAGCCGCTCTTCGCCCTTGCGGCGCACGGAGGCCCAAAGCACCTCCGCCCCCAGGAACACCAGCACCAGCGGGGCCAGTTTGGCCACGAAGATGATGTCAAAGCCGGGCACGAAGAACCAGGCGGTGATGGCAAGGCCGGTGACGATGAGGGAAAGGCCCAGGGTGACGGTGCCCACCCGGCGCACCGGCGGCCGGCGGGCAGGGGCCGGGGCGGGCGCGGGCTGCGCCGCCGGGGCGGGGGCGGCTTCGGGCTGCGCCGCGCCTGCCGGCTCAGGGGTGGGGGCGGCGTCCGGCTGGCCGTTTGTGGGAAGGTCCATGCGTTCCTGCTCGGTCATCCGTCACACCTCCCCTTCGCCCTTGAACTCGGTGTAGTCCGGCTCGGCGGGCTGCTTTTTCTTGCCGCCCTTGATGAGCCACAGGCCCAGGCCGATGAACACAAGGCCCACCGCGAGGCCGGGGATGCCCCGCACGACCTGGTTCAGCAGCTGGCCCAGCGCCGTGTCCCAGCCGATGAGGTCCACCAGACGATAGAGCCAGGGGCTGACGAAGCCCTCGTAAAGCCCGGCCACGCCCAGCACCACCAGGGTCCAGCCGATGAGGTGGTGGCGGCGGTCCACAAGGCGGGCCAGATCCTCGCCGCCGTCCCAGCTGAAGAGGAAGGCGTCCTCCGGGACGATGCCCTGCCGCAGCTGGGCGCGAAGGTTGAGGCTGTCAAAAAAGCTGTACATATACACCACCGCGCTGAGCACCATCAGCACGGGCAGGAATACGCCGCCGATCATCAGCGGGATCACGAACAGAAGCACCTGGGTCACGCCCCGCTTCATATAGCCCTGATACATCTGGCCTGCGCCGGGGATGAAGGAGAAGCAAAGGGTCAGAAATCCGTTTTTTTGCATGTGTCAGTCCACTCCTTTGGTTTGAGTTGAGGCCGGGTCGGCGGCGTCCGCCTGATTGGCAGCCGGGGCGTCGGCGTCGGCGCTCCGGTCGGTCTTGTCTTTTTTCTGCGGGGCCTGATAAGCGGGGCGCAGAGCGCTCTGCACCTTCTCGGACCAGTTGCTCACCGCCTGCAGGATGGCGCTGCCCGCATCTTCCTCCCGGGCCGCTTCCGAGGCCGCGGGGGGCTGGGGGGTCATCTCCTCCCCCTGCACCGTGAACACTCCGGCGATGCCGGCAAAGACGCCGGTGTACCACAGGGTGCCGGTGATGAGAACCGCGGCCGCCGCCGCGGTGTAGCGGCTCATCAGCGCCTGGGCCGCGCGGCGGCGCAGCCGGCGCATCACCGGCAGGGTCTGGTCGGTGGGCGGCTCCTGAAGCACGTCTCCTTCCAGCAGGGCGGTGTAGCGCACGAGGCAGGCGTCGCAGAAACTCAAATGCTCGGCGGCTTCCAGCCTGCCCAGTTCGTCCAGCTCACCGCCCACAAGGGCCCGCAGCCCCTCGCCGGTGAGGTGGCCGTCGGGTCTGAACAGTTCGGTCATTGCCTCTCGCTCCTTTCCCTGATTTGCTGCTGCAGCATCTTTTTGGCCCGGAACAGCTGGGTGTGCACCGTTTTGGGCGGCCGGCGCAGCGCCCGGGAGATCTCCTCCACGCTGCGCTCCTCCAAAAAGTACATCACCGACACCTGTAAGTAGGGTTCCCGCAGCGAGCGCACCATCTGCCGGATGGCGGCCGCCTCGTCCTCGGTGACGGCGAGGTCCTCCGGCCCGGGCGGGGCCGCCGTGCCGGGGGGCGGCGATTGGGGGAACCCCTCGTCGCCGGGGGCGCTCACCCGCCTTGCCCAGGCGCTTTTCAGATGGTCCCGGGCCTTGTTGGTGGCGATGCGGGCCAGCCAGGGCTTGTAGTGTTCGGGCGGGCAGGAATCCATGTGCGTGAAGGCGGACACGAAGGTGTCCTGGGTCAGGTCCTCGGCCAGCTGATGGTCCTGCACCAGCTGGTAGCACACGGTGTACACCAGCCGCTGGTACTGTTCGACCAGAGTCGCAAACTGCGCATTTGTCACGCCGGTGTCTCACCGCCCTTTCCCCTCACTGTGTCTATGTAACGAGCCGGCGGGGCCGGTTTCTTCAACGCCCGGCAAAAAAGTCAGAACGCGCGTTGCGATGTGAAAAAAGCCGCCCCCGGCGGGGCGGCTTTGGAGTGAACAGGCTTATTCCGGGTCGGCCTTGCCCATCAGCAGGGTCACCCAGGCGCCCGCGGCGCCAATAATGAGGCCCACGATGAGGCCGGGCACGGTGAAATGGGCCAGCGCGCCGGAAGAGTAGAGCACCGCGAAGGGGCTGGACAGGATGAGCCCGATGATGCCCGCGAAGGTCTGGCTGGGGAAGTGGGCAAAGAGGTACTCGATGACCTTGGCGATGCCGAAGATGCCCAGCGCCACGCCCACGCCGAAGGGCAGCAGCAGGCTGACGTTGTGCAGGATGAGGGCGAAGTCGCCCGCGAAAAGCCCGTCCACGCAGCCGGTGACCAGATCCAGGATGGTGTTGTAGTAGCCCAGCACCATCAGCACCATGCTGCCGGACACGCCGGGGATGACCATGGTGGCGCTGGCGATGAGGCCCAGGGCCGCCAGCAGCAGGGCGGTGCCGGGGGTAAGGGCGAGGGCCTTCACCGTCTCGTCGCCCCCCTGCAGCAGGGCCATGCCCACGCCGAAGGCCAGCAGGGCGGCAAAGCAGACCGCCTCGCCCACCGGCGCGCCCTTGCGGGCCTTTTTGGCCAGGCTTTCTTTGAGGCGCACCCACAGGATGGGCAGGCCGCCCAGGATAAGGCCCACGAAGGTGAGGCAGGTGGCCAGGGTGTGCTCGGCCAGCAGATAGCGCAGGGCATAGCCGAAGGCCACGATGCCGATGCCCATGCCGAGCCCCAGGGGCAGCAGGATGAGGATGCTCTGCTTGAAGTGCTTGAACAGGCCGCTCACCGCGCCGATGATCTTGTCGTACACGCCCATGGACACCGCCATGGTGCCGCCGGACACGCCGGGGATGATGTTGGCCACGCCGATGGCCACGCCCCGCAATACATCCATGATCGCTTTCATGCGTTTTCTCCTTTTTCTTCTTGCATTCCGCGCCCCGGAAGGGGCACGGTAACACTATACATCATAACGCCCCGCCGCGCAAGGCTTTTCGGGATTTTTACAGATCGATGTCCAGTTCCACGGGGCAGTGGTCGGAGCCGAAGACCTCGGGGTGGATGGCGGCGGTTTTGACCTTATCCATCACCCGGCGGCTGACCAGAAAATAGTCGATGCGCCACCCCGCGTTGTTCTTGCGGGCGTTGAAGCGGTAGCTCCACCAGCTGTAAGCCCCGGTGAGGTCGGGGTACTTCTCCCGGAAGGTGTCGGCAAAGCCCGCCGCCAGCAGCTCGGTCATCTTGGCGCGCTCCTGGTCGGAGAAGCCCGCGTTGCCCCGGTTGGGGCCGGGGTTCTTCAGGTCGATCTCGTTGTGCGCCACGTTCAGGTCGCCGCAGAGCACCACCGGCTTTTTGGCGTCCAGCGCCAGCAGGTAGGCCCGCAGGTCGTCCTCCCAGCGCATGCGATAGTCGATGCGGGCAAGGCCCTCCTGGGCGTTGGGCACATAGACGTTCACAAGATAGAAGTTCTCGAATTCCAGCGTGATGGCCCGGCCCTCGTGGCTGTGCTCCTCCACGCCGATGCCGTAGCTCACCGAGAGGGGCTCCACCCGGCTCCAGCAGGCGGTGCCGGAATAGCCCTTTTTCTCGGCGCTGTAAAAATACGAAGTGTAGCCCTCGGGGGCAAAGTCCGCCTCGCCGGGCTGGCATTTGGTCTCCTGCACGCAGAACACGTCGGCGTCCAGCGCCGCGAAGGAGGCGGCAAAATCCTTTTTCAAAACAGCCCGCAGGCCGTTCACGTTCCAGCTGATGAGTTTCATGGCTGTCTCCTTTTCGGGCCGCCCCGCGGGGCGGTTCTTTCCCCCTCATTATAAGGAAGATGGGCCGCCGGCGCAAGGGGGGCCTGCCTCTCCTCCCCCAGCATCACCAGCCGCAGCCCCCGCTGCCGGGCATACTGTGCCGTGTAGGCGCTGCCCCCTGTCTGGCGGGTGCAGTAGGCCACGCAGACGGAGCTGTTGTCCACCAGATGGCGGTTGCGCCGGTGCATGCAGCCGGGGAAATAGTGTTCGGCGGTGTAGACCACCTTGTCTGCCCGGCTCAGAATTTCCCGATAGCGGCGCACGTCCGCTTCTTTCCAGCCACGGGTCTGGTCCCGGCAGGGCAGCACCAGGATGAGCCGCACGCCGGGGTATTCCCCTTTCAGCCGCAGCACCGTCTCGGCGGCCAGGGTGTCGAACCCCAGCGCCCCGCCCGCACCGAAATAGCGCATCCCTTCGCCGATGAGCCGCCGCAGCGTTTGTTCCAATTCTTCCGCCAGCGCCGGCAGCGCCCGGGCCGGGATGGCCCGGTGGCCGGTGAAACAGCAGGTTTTTTCTTTCATGTTTTTCTCCATTTCGCTCGCTCCTTCCGCAGTTGCACCTATATAAGTGCAATTTTATTCTTTAGTCCTCCTAAAATCAACACATACTGCACCAATACAAGTGCGGGAGGTGTTGTCGGTGAACGCAGAATACGAGCGGGCGCTGGGGCAGAACATCCGAGCCCTGCGCATGAAAAAAGGCCTTTCCCAGGAGCAGCTGGCCGCACAGCTGCAGGTGCGTGGGTGCGACGTGACCCGCAGCGCCCTGGCAAAGATCGAGGTGGGCCAGCGGCACATCTACCCGGACGAACTGCGGGCCCTGCGGGATACTCTGGGCGTGCCCTATGAGGCGCTGTTTGTGTGAGGCAAAGCGCCATGGTGACATTGAACATCCTTCCCCTGCTGGAAAAGAAGGGCAAAACAAAATACTGGCTCTACAAGCAACTGGGCATGAGTTACCAGAACTTCAGCCGCATGGTCAATAATGAGACCTCCTCCATCAAGCTGGAGCGCATCGAAACCCTTTGCCAACTGTTGGACTGCACCCCCAATGAACTGTTCCTTATCGACTGGGAAAAATAGTTTTTTCATTCCCGGCGAAGCAATGATACTGCTGGCTGTGCTGCATTTTTTGACGAAACAAGGGCGGGGCCCCGGCGGA